>Ga0207674_10002710_pt1 | contig 22111 bp, 13 predicted proteins | sample KBSCornC72_FD_184303 | JGI IMG/M metagenome (GOLD analysis project Ga0207674, IMG submission 184303) | Corn rhizosphere microbial communities from Kellogg Biological Station, Michigan, USA - KBS Corn C7-2 (SPAdes) (version 2) | ecosystem: Host-associated > Plants > Roots > Rhizosphere > Soil ...
AAGCAGCTGAGCGAGGGGAAATATGTGGTGGGACGCGATCCGTACGGGCGACCGAAAGAGTTCAATGCGTGTGTCCTGCCAATCATGCTGTGCAATCAGTACCCGGTTACACGAGACCTAAGCCAGGGGACGCTCCAGCGCGCGTATATCGTTCCATTCCGGCATCAGTTCATTCGGGGCCGCGATCGTGACGATGGCCTTTTCGTGCGTATTATCAAGGAGGAAATGGCAGGTATTTTGAACGGGGCGATTGGAGGGTTCCAACGCCTCATGAAGCGAGGGCATTTCCTGGAACCGCAGGATTGCCTTATCGCTAAGGAGGAGTTCCTCAACGAGGCGAATCCACTTCCACGCTTTCTCAGCTCAGGATATTGCATCAGGACGCTTGAGGAGGAGATTGAAGATCTTACTGCGGAACTCAGCGTATCAATGGAAGTACTCAAGGGGCGGCGGGACGCAGTCGAGGAGATTCAGTGCCAGATCGAAGTCATTACTGCCAGGGCAGAGAAAGCGGGTCTCGAAGGGGTATCCCAGACTACTCAGGATTTGTACAATCATCTAATTCAATGGTGCCGTAACGAGGGAAATAATTGGAAACCAAAGAAGGCGGACGTAGAGCGCGATTTGGTCAATCTAGGGTTTCCGATCTCAAAGAAAAGCGGTCAGTGGAGGGTTTATCGTCTTAGATCAAAAGGAGTACCCGATCTAAGACCGATGTGACGCCAAGCGTGAACGGAAAATAATCTACTAGTTCAATTCGAGCCAGTCTAGGGCAATCGCGACGTACAGCGCCTGCATAGATTCCGCCCCCTCCCATTCGCCCTGTGGTGAGTCTCTCTTTTTTAAGAAGTTCTCTGTATAGGCGAAGTCTTGAGTCAAAAACCCTGTAAACACTGTAGGCATAACGTGCCCGAGAATATCCCGATTTAGATCAGCATAAATGCGACTCTTTTGGTGCTGCCTCACTTCAATAGACGGAAAGAGGCGCGCGTCCTCCGTCAGCTGTTCCAGTCCCCGCTACTCGGCTCTGACATCTCCTCTTTTTTTGCCGAACTAACTAGCGACTATGTGCAAGGGGTCCACCCCCAGCCAAAACTCCTCAGTAAGGACCCGGGGTCTCAATGTAGGCCGTGCCCGAACAGCTTAGGGAGTGCCACTAACAATTCTTGGCACTCTGGAGAATCCCCTACAGGCCAAAACTCCCCTACGTGATGGTATTGCTCCTGATTCGCGAGGAGCCGAGTGACGGCGCATAGATCGAAGGGCGACTGCGTCGGTGGGTCCGACCAATAATCTAGGTTTTACATGATGAGGGCGGAGCAAGACTGAACTTTTCTGCAAGCATAAACGCGCACCACAAGTAAGTTTCGGTAACAATCCGACGACCTGCGAGAGCCGACTTCTGGACTTTGGTGGTGGGAACGGGATTTCTCACCATCTATCCAAATCGCGAATCTTCGATTCACACTTCCCTCGGCTCATCAGGGCAGTCAGGAATATGCCTACGATGAAACGCAATACTCCGAACACTAGCTTCCAGTCGGTGCGCCGCTCTGATTGCCTTTCGCGCTTCCTGTCGGGCTTTCGCGCCGGGATCTGGTGTCGAAGGAAAATAGTCGGGATTTGTAGCCGTCCGCGGCGGTCAAGCCAGAGGAAAACATTGCGATTCGCTCCAGCTTCCATTGTGCCGGACGGTGAGCTTTCACTTATGCAGACATCCGATCCCGTTGAATGCCAAGCGAAAGACCAGCGCCGATCAAGCTTAGTAGAGAGATTTGAATCTGACTCGCGTGAACCCAACCGATACTTGTCGCCAGAGATCCGAGCAAATATCCGCCAAATGCTGCCCCAGCATACAAACTGCTGACGAACATTCCAGAGCCACGACCGGAGAGAGTTCTGCGCAACGCCTTCATATGATAACCGGCAAGATTAACGTACAGGATCGAGCTCCCCATAACCCCATAACAGAATGTCAGGCCCTCTCTCGCGTACATGCCGAACGACGGCAAGAAGAATAGATATCCGAGAACCGCAACAAAAAGCATGCAGATGCTGAGCACCGTTTTCGGTGAGAATCGATCACCCAACCATCCTCCGAAGACAGACGCGAGCGATCCGATGCCGAAAAAGCTAATCACAGTACCTGCGTCCGCCGCCGAGTAGTGGAGATTCTCTCGCAGAAACGTGGGGTATAGGCCAAGGAAACCATAAACACTGAGGCCGTATAAAAAACTCAGCGTCGTAAGAATAATGGTGTTGCGATTCATCAGAGACGCGGCGCCCTGCTCGTCGATCATTGATTTTTTTGCTTGCTGCACCTCGCTAAGCCATGGCCTGACGAATACAAAGATCAGTACTGCAATCGCCAGGCCGAAGCCGCCAAAGAAGATCATCGGTGCGTGCCATGTTGCGTAGCCGGTTCTCAGAATGCCGGCGAAGAGTGGTCCGATGATGCCACCAATTCCGTAACAAACATTTACCGACCCTACGGCCGCTGCCCGGTTAGAGGAGAAGTAGTTCGCCGCAAGGGCGAATAAAGATGTAGCTAGCATGGACATCCCTACACCTTGAACGGCTAAGCAAACCAGCATGCTGAGGAAACCGCTAGCGATTGTGGTCAAAGCCGTCGCCGATGAGAAAATGACTATGCCACAAAGAAGAATGGTCTTGCGCCGATATCGGGTCAACAAATAGCCTGTCGGCAATCCGGCGACACCAATACCCAACGTAAACACCGTTGAAAGGAGGCCGGTATTGCTTAAGGAGAAGCCGAATGCATTACGGATGTCCGCTGCAAGTACAGGAAAGAGATACCGGTCCGCTGCCATTAGAATGTACGACACTAGGAGCAAACCGAACATGAGTATTCCGATCCTCTTCCCTTCGTGTCCGGGCGGAGGCGATATAGGAATGCTGCCATCGATTATTTGAGACGCTTCAGCCATTGAGCAGTTTCTCCTGTGAATTCCGATTCCAGCCAATAAGGACAACTCTAAGGCCCGACGCTAGAGTCTATGTCTGTTTGAACGAATGATCAACCTTTTACTCAATAGGTTGAAAGGAGCAACGCTGGTACGCCACGACCCGGGTTCGCGAGCGCTGAGTCTTGCACTCCCCGCCAAGCCTCTTCTTACTTCAGTAGTTGGATGAACCCGCACGGCTCCGGAATGTTCCCCGCTGAGAAATCGCCCGGGCCGCGGCTTTTACCGATTCTGCAAAACGTGGCTCGTCTTCACAATTTGATTGTTCCAGGTCTCCAGTAAGAGAAACCGACGCACGGACGGAACCGGTAGGATCGAAAATCGGCGCACCGAGCGCGCAAATACCCACATACTGTTCTTGCGATGATCTGGCGTAACCGCGTTTCCGTATCGCCTCAAGATCGGCCAGGAATTCTACTTCCGAAGTAATTGTGTTCGGAGTAATCTTGCTCAACCCCTGCCTTCGTATTGTTGCGAGGACATCTTCCTCCGGCAAGTAGGCAAGGATGGCCTTTCCCAGTGCATTCGAGTGGACTGGCAGCTCTCGGCCCACGTAACGCAATTCGCGTCCCCGAAGACGTCGGGCGCCGGCAAGGCTATCTCCGGCATGCACTGCCTGTTTAGCAAGCTTGGGACTCTCGAGCCTATCCACCACCAAAATATGACCCCGCTCCAGTACTCCGATGCTGGCAGACAGACCTGTCTCGCTAACTAATTTATAAAGAACGGGTTCCGCATAAGACAGGAAACCCATGTCCCTAAGCGCTCCGTGCGCGAGCGTCAGCGTCGTCAGCCCCATCCGATAACGTCCGTTATGGTCCCGTGCCAGATACCCACGCTTCTCCAGGCGGGACAAGACATAAGAACAACTGCTCGTAGCAATATTCAACGCGCGACAGATGTCGGAGTTTGTAAGGCCTGGCGATTCCTCAATAAGCTCAAGAACGATCAGAGCCCGATCCAGCGAGGTCGAGGCAACGGAAGTCTCCTGGCTTACAAGCCGCTGGCCAGAATGCTGAGCGCGCACCAGATTCATCGTTCCAATTAGAATCGACGCGTCCGCTGCGGACAAGAGGCCGCTCAACATATTGAGCGTTTTCTCCAAAAAGAACGTTCTAAATCAGCGGGAGCTCTCGGCGACGGTAAAATCGCGCCCTGCGCCAGCAGGTGGCTGAATAATTTTCGTCGCAGCCAAATTCAGGGACCCATCCACAAGCACGCCAAACGTCGGAAAGAGCATTTCGTCTTTGGCTTGCTGCCCAAAAATCACCGGCGCACTTGGATCGGGATTAAAACGGTTATTAGCCGAATTATCGTACGTGCCTTCTATGTGAAATATGGTTCCCCTGGGAGCATGAATCGGCGTCGTTGGATAGTAAATAGTTTCCCAGTAGGGGTCCCAGTTCACGCGAAGAGCGGTTTCGTTCCGTCCGTCAGGAAATCGGAAACTAAACGTGAGGTCTTTGGCGCGATAATGCGCGTGGGCTTGCAGCCAAATGATCTCTCCATCTACCAATAATTCGCCCTCCTGCGCGGGAGCTCTGTAATTCGCTTCATTGGGGGCAATGTTGATGCGGTTGCCCGCACCCACGTTGAAAAAGACATACTGTCTCGCGGGCCGATCTTTTGTGATCGTGAACCCGATCTGCGGAATATCGTCGCCTTCTTTGCCGTTCGGCGCGTAGTGTACTTGGAACACCATGTCACTGTTGGCGTGAACCAATCGACCCGCGTGCTGCGTCCGGTAATCAAATTCCTCCTGTCCCTTCTCATAGCAGCCTTCAAATGGACCGCCGGCTGTACCTTCGCCTTGAGGAGTCTCGCTAAACACACCATACTGTGTGCCTTCCTTATGAGGCGTGAAGTATACGCAGTAGTGGTGCGTAAGGGAAGGATTGTTGCCCGGCCGCATTTCCATCGACGTTACCCAAGTGTCCTCCTTAAACGGCGTGGGAACCGTTACGTAGACCCAGGGTAAGATTCCAGCCTTGGGCACGTGATATTCGGAACCTTTGACGATAGCATCGGGCTTGATGCGCCAGCCATCGGCGGGCCAGTTAATGGGCGGCGTAACATCCTTCGCATCGCCTTCTGGTGCGCCAGCGTCGGCCCATTTAGCGATTGTTTCAATCTCGCTGGCCTTCAGGGTACGGTCGTTGGCGAAGTGACCGTATTTTGGATCTGCGAACCAGGGCGGCATCTTTCGGGAAGATACAGCGGCCTTGACTGCCTTCGCCCACGGGCGTACATCCGAGTAGGTTAGCAAGGACATCGGACCAATTTGCCCAGGGCGATGACAAGTCTGGCAATTTCTCTGCAAAATTCCCACTACGTCCTTGTTAAAAGTGGGAGCCGATCCGGAGCTTACGTCGGCCGCCCATCCCATCGAAGAACTGATCAGCAAGATTCCAAATAGTGACCGCATACGACCTCCTAGTCCATCTTCAAGTTTATAAACGCAATAACAGACAAACAAGTGATCACTCAATTAGCTGAGGATCAAAAGGTATTCGCCCTCAGCTAATTGTGCTTTCACTATGGCCGATTGTTGGCGGTGTGCTAATCTTCGCGCAAGCGAGGCAATCCGAATCGCTAGCGAGACAGTAACGGCGCAGTGAATAGCAAAAAGTCCACGACATATTATTTCCTATGGCAATCAAACACTTTGGATCGATGGCGGTAGATTGGGAGCAGCGCATTAACTTCGATCGCCTCCGCACAGAGCGCCTATCCCGCGCCAAGTCCCTTTTACAGAAGTCCGAGATGGGCGCGCTCCTGTGCTTCGACATGAACAACGTGCGCTACCTAACGGCGACGCACATCGGCACTTGGGCGCAAGATAAAATCAGCCGCTTCGCGTTACTGGCGCAGAACGACGAGCCAATTCTCTGGGACTTCGGCTCCGCCGCCCGCCACCACCAGCAGAACTGCCCGTGGCTCGGCGACCGCTCGCGTGCCGGAATCCCATTGCTGCGGGGCGCCATGTCGCCCGAAATGGGGCGCGCCGAAGACGTCGCGAAAAAAATCAAGACCGAACTCGAAATGCGCGGGCTGCACAACGAGCCCGTCGGGATTGATATCGTCGAGCCGCCGATTCTGTTCGCCTTGCAAAAGCTAGGCATCACCGTAATCGACGGCCAGCAGTTGATGTCCGACATCCGAGAAATCAAAACGCAGGATGAAATCCTGCTACTCAATCACTCCGCGATGATGGTCGACGGCGCCTATCACGAGCTCTACCACGCCATGCGCCCCGGCTTCAAAGAAAACGAAGCGGTGGGCCTGGTGAACAAGTATCTGTACGACAACGGCTCTGAATACGTAGAAGGCGTCAACGCCATCTCCGGCGAGCGTTGCAGCCCCCACCCGCACGTATTCTCAGACCGCGCACTCTGCCCCGGCGACCCCGTCTATTACGACATCCTGCATTCCTACATGGGCTACCGCACTTGCTACTACCGCACCTTCACGGTCGGCTACGCCCCGCAAGGAATGATCGACGCCTACACCCGCTGCCGCGAATATCTCGACGCGGCGATCGCTTTGGTCAAGCCGGGCCGCACGACTGCGGAGATTGCCTCCGTCTGGCCGAAGGCGCAGGAATTCGGTTTCCCCAACGAAGAAGCCGCCTTCGCCCTGCAATTCGGTCACGGCATCGGCTTAGCCATTTGGGAAAAGCCCGTCATCAGCCGCTTGGTTTCGATGGAACACGCCCACGCAATTAAGCCCGGCATGGTGTTCGCGCTTGAAACCTTCTGGCCCTCCAAAGACGGCTGGCGCGCCGCCCGCATGGAAGAAGAAATCGTGGTCACCGAAACGGGAGCAGAAGTTATCACCCGCTTCCCTGCCGAAGAATTGCTGGTAGTCGGTAAGAAGTATTTCACGGTGAACGGGCCTCTCAGCACCATCCGCGAAGATAGTCCTGAGCCCAGCGCGCGCATCCAGCAAATGATCGACGAAGGCGCACGCGAACTCGGCGGTGCATTGGCACTTCCGTCTGCGGACTAACCGGAAGCACGGATATCGTAAATTCCTTTTTTCAGGAGCTAGAAAGCATTTGCATTTTGTCGGCAGGTTCCCTGATTTCACGTTGGCGTTACATTCCCCCTATGAGGACCACAGCGTCGGCTACAGCCGGGCATCCTTGGTTGACCATACCGTAGGGTCAGACCAGATCGGCGTAAGTATCAACCAGCTCAAGCCGGGGTCTGTCCTAGAAGGGCACTTCCACACCTATGAAGAAAGTTTCTACATTCTTGAGGGTTGCGCGGTACTAGGGATCAACCAGCATGCATGCCGCCTTGGCCCCGGGGACTTTGGCGTCATCGAAGTGGGCCTGCCTCATGCTTGGCGAAATGCAGGTGAGGGAGCAGTGCTCTGGCTCGGAATGACTGCTCGGCCACCTGAAGCGCGCGAGAAGGAGTGCGCAACGTTCTTTGCGAAAAATTCCCGCATGGCGGTCGCCAAGCGGCCTTGCGATTCGAGCCGTCTCAAAGGACCTCCGCTAGGTCATTTTTATCCGGGCCAAATCACGCCAAGCGCCGAGACGAGACAGGTCGGAGTGGACTCGCCAGACGTCTTTCTAAAGACGCTCATTGATCAGAAGCTTGGAGCTCACTACCATCGAACGTTGTTCGTCGAGTATCAGCCAGGCGCCAGTAGCGGCCGACATAATCATCCGTTTGAGGAAGCTTATTTCATTCTTAGTGGTGAAGTTTTTGCGACGCTCGATGGGGAACGTTATCTCGCAAAAGCGGGCGACGTCATATGGATTGGAGCAGGTTGCATCCACGCATTTGCCAATGTCGGTAGCGAACCCGTGCGATGGCTGGAGACTTCCTCGCCCCAGCCGCCGGCTTGTACAGCAGGATAGGATTGCCAGAGTTGGACAAGTCGGTATGCATAATACAAACTGGCTTTCGCTCTGGTTCAATAGACTTTGTCAGGGCGAAACAGCCGCAAAGGACCGACGAACAGTTTCCGCTATGCGTTCCACACTAGGTATAGCCAAGTCTTCTAGGCGCTCCGCCGCAGGCAGCGGAATATGCGGAGTCGTAATGCGGATCGGCGGCCCGTCCAAACTATAGAACGCTTCGTCGACCACAATAGACACCAGTTCCGCGCCCCACCCGCACAGCCGTGGATTTTCCTCGACCGTAAACAGCCGGCTAGTCCGCCCAACTGATTCCAGAATCGTCTTAGTATCGATTGGCACCAAGGACCGCACGTCGATTACTTCGACGTTGATCCCGTGCTCCGCCTGCAGCTTCTCCGCCGCAGCCAGCGCGCGAGGAACCATCAAGGCCAGCGCCAGAATGGTAGCGTCTTTGCCCGGACGCACGATCTTCGCGCTGCCCAAAGTATCGACAATCTCGCCGTCCTCTACCTCACCCTTAGCCGCGTACAGCCCCTTGTGCTCAAAGAAAATCACGGGATCGGGATCGCGCACCGCAGCCGCCATCAGCCCCACCACATCGCGAGGGTTCGACGGAGCCACCACCTTCAACCCCGGAATCATCATGCACCAGTTCTCGACGCTCTGGCTATGCTGCGCGCCGAACCTTACCGACCCGCCATTCCCAGTACGCACCACCAACGGACACTTCACCTGCCCGTTAGTCATATACCGGCTTTTAGAGAATTCGTTCGCAATGTAATCGAAGCAGACCGCGATGAAATCCGAGAACATGATCTCCGCAATCGGCTTCAGCCCGGTCATCGCCGCGCCCATCGCAGCGCCCAAAATCGCCTGCTCCGAAATCGGAGTGTCGCGCACCCGCATCGGCCCAAACTGCTCCAGCAATCCGACCGTGGCCTTAAACACCCCGCCGGCCTTAGCGATGTCCTCACCCAAAAACACCACGTCCGAATCGCGAGCCATCTCCTGGGCAATTCCGCGCGCGACGGCGTCGCGATAAGTTAATTCCGCCATGCCCAGCCCCCATCGGCGTACACGTCTGTATAAAGGATGTCGAGCGAAGAAGGCGGAGCCGCCTTGCAGGCCTCCGTAGCCTGATCGACAACGGCCTTCACTTCGTTTTCGATGGCCGTGATCTTGTCCTGTGTCGCGCCCGTATCGAGCAGACGCTGCCGGTAGATCTTAATGGCATCGCGATTCTGCTTCCAATATTCCAGTTCCCCGGCAGGCCGGTATTTCGCTGGATCGGCCCGCGAATGCCCGCTATAACGATAGGTTTTGAATTCCAGCACCGACGGTCCGCCTCCCGCGCGCGCTTTGTCGATCGCCGTCTTGGCAATGCGATAAACCACATCCGCGTCCTGCCCGTCGGCAATAATCGATTCCAGGCCATAAGCGCTAGCCCGACCGCCCGCCGGATCCGCTACCGCCGTCACTTCACTATTGAGCGTGTATTCCATGTACAAGTTGTTCTCGCAAACAAATACCACCGGCAGCTTCCAGATCACCGCGAAATTCAGCGCCTCATGGAACGCGCCAATATTGGTGGTGCCGTCGCCGAAGAAGCAAACGGAAACATCGCCCGCGTTCTTGTACTGTGAACGCCAAGCCGCCCCGCACGCGATGGGGAGATGCGCCCCGATGATCGCGTAAGATCCCATCACGCCGTGCTCGACCGAGGTCAAGTGCATGGACCCGCCCTTGCCGCGCAGCAGACCGTTATCGCGACCCATCAGTTCGCCCAAAACTTTTTCGATCGGCACCCCGCGCGCAATCGTATGCGCGTGGCCGCGATAGGTACAGAAACTGAGATCACCCTTCTGCATCGCCGCCGCGCACCCCGCAGCAATCGCCTCTTGGCCTAGCGAAAGATGGCTGGTGCCCTTCACTAAACTTTGCAAAAATAGATCGTAAGCCCGCTGCTCGGCCTCGCGAATCTCCACCTGCAGCCGAAACAACCGCAACCGGAGTTCTGCCGTAATTTCATCAGGGGCTAGGGCGATTGTGACGCCAACGCCAGTCTTTGTAAGTGCCATTCAGCGATTACTAAGCCGGGCGCGCGTTCACGCTCAATCCGCCATCGATCACAATCTGTGCGCCATTGATGTATTGCCCGCAATCCGAGGCGAGAAAGAGTACTGTGTCGGCCACTTCTTCTACGGTCGCCCAACGGCCGGCCAGGATACCCATCCTGCGACAGAATTCGGCTAGAAATTCAGCTTTGGTTTTTCCTTGTTGCTTGGACATGTTTTCAGCCCAGACTTCGCGTGCCTCCGTGCCGACTAATCCCGGCACCACGGCGTTGACAGTAATCTTGTCGCCGACGAGATCATGAGCCAAATACGCGGTGCCTTGATTCATCGCCGCATTATTTAAGCCATGCGTAAGCGCGGGGGCCCAAACGTTCGATCCGGCCACGCCGCTGATGTTAACGATGCGTCCCGCACCGTCTTTGGCGATATATGGAAGGAACGCTTGGATCACGCGTAGCATCCCGATCAGCTTGAGATCCACATCTTCCGTCCATTCCTTATCGGACCAAGTGATCTGGCGATCCATGCGGCGGATCGGCCCTCCGGCGTTGTTCACTACTACGTGAATGGTCTCAAACTGCTTCTTTGCCTCCGCAGCAGCAGCATTGACCGAATCACTATTAGTAATATCAGCTGGAATGGCGAGAACGGTTACGCCGCTCTCTTCCCTGATTTGTTCGGCAGCCTGATTGAGTAAATCTTTACCGCGGGCGAGCAAAACAAGGTTCGAACCTTGAGCGGCAAACGCCTGTGCGATTGCTTTTCCGATACCTTTGCTACCACCCGTTATAACTGCAACTCTACCCTTCAATCCTAACTTCATAAGTTTGTAATGATCCCTTTACCTCTATTTCCCGTCCACAGAAAATGCTAGAAACACGTTGCCTGCCATCACCGGGAATCGCGAGTATCCCGAGTTGGCATAAACCATTCCTCCGGCAATCGTCGGACCTGTTCCATTGATCGAACCTCCGTGAGCTCGGATTCCGTTCACAGTGCTGAAGTCTTGGAGGGTATCGAAGTCCCAAATCACCTTCCCGTCAGCTGCGTCGTAAGCCCGAAGATGTCCGTCAAGAGATCCAGCAAAGACTGCTCCTGGAATCAAACTCGTGGCGCCTGGCTGCGCGGCGCTGCATCCTTTCGTGCCTAGGCACGCAGGCATAGGCGGTGGAGTGGACCAAAGAAGCTTGCCGCTGGCAATGTCCAAAGCCACAACACCGCCCCCAGTCGTTGGCTTACCCGGATCCCAATCCGAGATCGAAAAATAGGCACTCCTGTCATCGCTGGAACCGCCCCAAATTACTCCACCTTGAGTGCCGCCATTACTGATTCGCGTCTGCCAGATTATTTTGCCTCGGCTATCGGGATCAATTCCATACGCCATGCCGGACTTCGCAGCGACCACGAGGATACGCTTGCCTCCACCCAGGGATTTGAGCATAGGAGGCACGCCCACATCCAGGTTCTTACCAGGATCTCTGGGGCAATTGACCTTTTGGTCGGTAACGCACCCGAAGTTATAAACATCGCCAACCAGTAACTGCTGAGACCACAAAATCTCGCCGGTATTTATGTCTGCCGCGATCACTGCGTCACTTGTATTGGTCCCAGGTTGAGTGTAATTGACTCCTGTCCCGAAATAGATAGCACGCCGCTTGGGATCGATCGTTGGAGAGGACCAAATCGACGCGCCCGCTGGCCCCCACATTTCAGTTCCATTGGTAGTAACGCCGGTCTTTTTCGCAGGTTCTGAAATCGTGAAGCTCTTCCAAATCTGTTTTCCGGTTGACGCATCGAGCGCCACCAGGCTTCCACGGAACTTGCAACATATAAAGGAAGGATTTCCCGCCGCCACTTCCTCTTCACCTCCCGAAACTGGCACGTAGATGCGGTTTCCGTATAGTTTGGGTGTTCCCGTGATCGACGATTCCGGGTGTTCGTCCACATGGGTCTTCCAAAGCAAAGCGCCTGTGTCGGTGCTCACCGCATGCACCCAGGAATGCAGGTCGGAGATGTAAGCAGTATGTCCGTCGTCACTCACAGTGATACCGGTCCGTACGCCTTCTGTAGCCTTGTAGGTCCAGTAAATACAACCGCTTTTGGCATCTAGGGAGTACACAGTGCCGTCCGCGCTTCCAACCATTACCTTCCCGGCGAAGACCGTAGGAGTCCCGAAAGCAGTCGTGATCCCGGGAAATCCGAAGGCCCACTTTAGCTTGAGTTTTGGGACATTACGAGCATTGAGTCCAGCGGATTTTTCCGGCTGAAACCTGCTATTCGCCAGATCAATTCCCCAGCCGTTCCAACTCGGCCCACGATTTGAAGAAGGGGATCTACTGGAACAGTACGCAGACTTCGGGATAGATTCAACGTCCTTTACACCTAGATACTTCGCCACGCCGGAACGATCGGCGACACTTAGCGTTGCGCCGATCGAAGTCATTTTGCCGGTTTCTAACGCTGCGAGAATGGTCTGCCAGGGCAAGCTCTGCAGCGTCGCTGGGCTCGGCGCATCCGCCGAGTCCTCGCGGTGGCAGTTCGAACAAATTGTTTGAAATACCCGCGCTCCATCTTGAGCGTCGGCGTGAGGAAGACAAGCGACTCCGAAGAGGGAGACAACAACGCGAAGCACATTTACTTCATTCATCCACTTTTTCATGGCTCTCCAAATAGAGTAGTTCGATAGCATTTTTAGGGACGTTGGACCCATTTCAGCTTGTGTTGAATCCAGACGGTCAGCGAGTCTGCGAAAGCCGGACGAGCAGGGCCGCAGTCGTCTCATGCGGATTGATCGTAAGCTGCCCTTTGCCGATTGCTATCTCGGCAGGAGTTAGTCCCGCCTTGTTCTTTACGTCAACCTTGGCTCCATGCGCTGCCAGGAAGCTCACAATCTCATCCGCGCCGCGATGTGCCGCTCCGTGTACCGCGTTTTCTCCTTTGACGTTCACCGCGTTGATGTCAATTCCGTGGTCGAGGCAAAACTGAATCGCAGCAATCGCCTCTTCCTCGGTCCCATGCGTCTGCCCTTCTCGGTAACCGGTTCCGGCCGCGATCATAAGCGCCGTGGTCTTGTCTTCCAATGTCAGACTCGGATCGGCGCCGCGCTCTACCAGTAGTTTCATCAACGTGACATCGCCGCCTCGGGCCGACCGAATGAACGGCGTCGTACCGGCGCTAAGAGCCATATCGCCTCCGTCCAGATACGCTCTCTGCCCGACACTTCGACGTAAACGCACATTCACGTCAACCCCGAGAATCAGTAAGCGGTTGATGATATCGAGACTGGTCAAAAGATCCTGTTCTCTGCGATTCGGCATAACCGAGGCGTCCCGCGTGTGCATATCGACAGCAGCGTAGAGAGGAGTCCTACCGTTCTTGTCCGCCAATCTCGGATCCGCACCGCGTTCCAAAAGATAGGCAGCCACCTCGTAGTGGGTATTAATGATGGCCAGGATAACGGGCGTGAGACCGTCAGCATCTTGTTCGTTGGGATTGGCGCCAGCGTCACTCAGAATCTTCACTGACCGCAGATCGCCCTTACGAGCTGCGAACAGCAAGGCCGTCATCCCGCCGTGTGCAATGGGCGCTCCTCCGCCACCTCCCGGCGGTGGATCTCCGCGAACCGCGGAATGAATCGTAGGATCGGCCCCGTGTCCAACCAACAGCTTCACCACATCCGTATGACCCGTAGCGGCCGCCCACATCAATGCCGTCTGTCCCCGGAATCCTTCCCTTGCGTTGACGTCGGCGCCCGCAGCGATCAGAGCCGTTGCCGCAGGCAAATTCCCGGAATGAGCCGCACTCATCAGCGGAGTTTCTCCCTCCGCCGCTGCCAGATTCGGATCCCCTCCGGCCTTAATCAGAAGCTCTGCCGTCATCCCACTGGCGTTTTGGCACGCCTGGGAAAGAGGCGTAACTGCATAGCGATTGGCGACGTTTGGCTTGGCCCCGGCTGAAAGCAATAGCCGAACCATTGCTTCGTTGCCTCTCAGCGCGGCCCAATGCAGCGCTGTCGTTCCGTCGGTCTGTGCCGAATTTACATCGACATGCTGTTTGAGCAACGCTTCCACAGCGGAACTGTCGCCACCGGCCGCAGCTTCAATCAGGCGAGTATCCGCCGCTGCAAAAACCAACACAGCAGACAACACCATGCCCGCAAATATTCGCCTGAAAGACATGGGACCCTTCCTAGAAATCCGTCAAACGTCCGGTACTGTCTCCGACGGAATCGACCCGCACCTCGGCCTTTTCGAGTAGACTTAATAGCAGATTGGACATCGGCGTTTGGTCCGGATATTTCAAGTGGCGCCAGCCTCGCAAATTGCCGCCGGCCCCGCCCGCAACCACGACCGGGAGCGGCCCGTGATCATGCACATTGCTGTTGCTCATGCAGCTTCCATAAAGCAGTAGCGAGTGGTCCAGGAGATTCCCCTGCCCATCCTGCGTGTTCTTCAATTTATTGAGGAAGTACCCGAACAGCGACAGGTGATAAGTCTGAATCTTGGCATTTTTTTCTAGCTTTTCCGGATCATTCTGATGATGCGAAGTGGCATGATGAGGATCGGGCACGCCGATCCATGGGTAACTTCGCGAGCTCAACTCACGCGCCATCATAAACGTGGACACACGGGTCATGTCCGCCTGAAACGCCAGCGCCTGCAGGTCGAATAACAATTTAACGTGTTCGTCCCAAGAATCCGGAATGCCGGCAGGAGAGTCCGGCAAACCGACACGAGAGTTATTCTGCTTCTCGGCTAGTTGAATGCGCCGCTCAATCTCGCGAATGTTTTCGAGATATTCATCGAAGCGCAGCTGATCGCCCGGGCCTAAAGCACCCTTCAAGCGATTGACCTTATTCGTAACGCGATCGAGGATACTCCGGTCCTGTTGCATACGAGCCATCCGCTCATTGGCGTCGCGCCCCTCGCCTACCAGGCGATCAAACAGAACGCGGGGATTGATCTCCATGGGATTGGGCGTGGTGGGATTCCGCCATGAGATCGTGTTGATGTACGTGCAACTATAACCCACTGCGCAGGCGCCCACTAAGCCAGTAGTGTCTTCCGTAGCCACTTCGAGCGACGGAAAGATCGTGTCCTGGCTAATCCGCTCGGCGGCCATTTGGTCGATGGTGGTTCCTGCGCGAACGTCCTCGCCTTCCGTCATCTTGGGATGAACGCCTGTGAGCCATGTCGAAGGGGAACGCCCATGATCGTCGCCGCCTTCACCCGCCGAGTAGGCCGATTTGTGATGCAAACCCGTGACAACGACAATGTTTTCTTTAAATGGTTCGAGCGGCTGCAGAATGCGTGTCAGCTTGAAATTAGCCCCCTCTCTCACCGGGGTGAATTGCGCCATTACCATCCCGTGCGGAACGTAGACGAAGCCCATACGGCGGGTAATTTTGGCGGCAGTCTTGTCCAATGGCGTCTGCGCCGGCACCATCGAGTCCAACAACGGTAATGCGAGCGAAACACCCGCACCCTTCAAAAACGTCCGGCGTTGCAAATGCTTTTTCGAGATGAACATGATTCGCATCTCCCTTAAGGTGCGTTACGGGCTGCCGACGAAAACGAGCGTGGCAACGGCAGGCCAGCCACGGGTTGATCTCCACTTTTCCCAAACTTCTTTTTCATTTGAAACGGCGTGCTCTCTACAATGCCGATGACCAGAGATGAAAAACGATAGTCCCGTTTGCCGGCTTCGCGCAAGATCGACCGGACCGCGGGCATATCCGTATATTCCAAGCCCCGCCCCAAAGCGTACGTCAACAACTTTTCGCTGACCGTGCGCGCAAACTGCTCTGGCCGTTGTTCGATCGCTTCGCGCAATCCTACTGGGCCGTTTATTTTGCTGCCGTCGGCCAGCACAGCGGCGGCGTCGATAATGGTGTTCCCTTCGTCTTTGCCTCGCCACGCGCCCACGGCGTCGAAGTTCTCCATGGCGAATCCGATCGGGTCCATAACCTTGTGGCAACTGGCGCAAGGATCGTTTGCCCGATGCTGTTCCATGCGCTGGCGCAGAGTCAGGTGTGCTGCACCGCCTTTACTCTCCTTGAGCGCCGGCACATTGGGAGGCGGTGCGCCCGGTGGTGTGCCCAAAATATTGGTAAGTATCCATTTGCCGCGGATGACCGGTGAAGTTCGGTTCGAAAGCGACGTCACCGCCAGCGTACTGCCTTTACCAAGCAAACCCCAACGAGTCGGATCGGCCAAGGTGACCCGCTGAAAGTTTTCGCCCGTAATGTTGGGAATTCCGTAGTGCCGGGCCAGTCGTTCGTTGACGAACGTGTAATTGCCATTCAATAAATCCAACACGCTGCGGTCTTCACGAATTACACTTTCAAAGAACATCTCAGTTTCACGACGAAACGCACTCCGCAGCGCCTCGTCGAAATCTCCGAACTCCTGGGGATCGGGAATAACATTTGTAAGATTGCGCAGATACAGCCACTGCGCGGCAAAGTTATCCGTTAGGGCGGCGGATCTGCGATCGGCAAGCATGCGCCGCACTTGCTGCTCTAGGACTGCCTTATCTTTGAGCTTGCCCTCCGTGGCCAATTGAAGCAACTGCTCGTCCGGGAGGCTGCTCCACAGGAAAAACGCCAAGCGCGATGCCAGTTCCAGATCCCCTAGGCGATACGACGCATTCACAGCCGCGCCGGCGGGATCGGGTTCCAGACGGAAGAGAAATTCAGGATCCGCGAGAATGGCTCGCAGCGCCATTTCGATACCAGTCTCAAAAGTACCGGTGTTTCGGCCCTCTTGATATGAGCCCAGCAGGGCTTCCATGTCGTTTGCAGTGACCGGCCGTCGGAACGCCTGCCGCGCCAGTTGCGAGAGAATCCTGCGGGCGCACCCGATTTCATCAGTAGATGCGGTTGCCTTGCACACAAAAATCTTGCGGCGGCTAGCGGTATCTCCTCCACCTTTCGCATCAAAGGGCCCAGTAAGAGTCACGCGATCGATATGCGGTACTCCTAGGTAGCTAGCGGGATCGAGCGTTGTGCGCTCGAATGGCTCCAAAGCGGCGTCGTCGATGGCGTCACTGTGCCGCAAAAACGCGACGCCCACAGTATGCTCACCTGCTTTCACAGGAATACTGAGGGTCAGACGCCGATCGATATCGGCCTCTGATGTGCCGGCGCTTTTCACCATAGTCCGGTAGTCCTCGGAACCGCCGATGGATTGCAGAAGGACACGCGACCCATCCAGCGTAATTTCCAATTGATGCGGTTCGGCGAGGCCCCGAATTTGATCCTGCGTCGTGCGCCAAAGCCGAACGCGGAAAATATAGTCCCCTTCGAGGGGGAACCGGTGTTTGAAGATAAGGCCTCCATGCGTTCCCAGGGGCAGGCCCTCTACATGGACGTCCTGAGATAGATCAGGTCGCACGCGAAAAGTGGTATCGGACGGCTGAATGGCTCCGTCTCCAATCGCCTGCCGGCTGACATTCCACGCCGCCGAGAGATACCGTTCCAGTAATATTGGCGACAGCTTAAGAACATCGGCGTTGTTATCGAAGCCGTAGCTGGCGTCGTCGGCGGGTAGAAGGGTAGAGGTGTCTACATTCAACGCCAAGAGATCACGTATCGCGTTCCCATACTCCACGCGATTCATCCGATGAGCAGACGCGCGACCAGGATTCGGGGCCATTGCCGCCGCCGTGTCGATGGACGTTTCAAGGTAAGAAGCCAGAGCATCTACTGACGCCTTCTCCGGCTTCGGCATTCCCTGAGGCGGCATGGTCCCTGCACGCAGTCTCCGGATCACCTTTTCCCACACTTCGGCATTTACCGGAATCTTAGCGATATCTATTTGATCCAGCAATAGCCCCGCGGTCTTGAGACGTTGGTTGTGACAGGTGATGCAATACGTATTCAGAAATTGCCGGTGAGGAGCAGCATCCGTAGCTGGCCATCCTACTTGCGGAGCCGCCGACGAAGGGAGCGCCCAAAAACCAATAAGCCCAAAAGAAAATAGAAAACACGCCACCGAGTTCCCAAAAGACTTCCCAGGACCAGTACGCCGAGATGTCATTAAGTGAAAGCCCACTGTCTCAACGAAATATAACAGCCGCACTTCACCGCACCAAGTGATAACTCAACTAATTGAGGTCCGTCTACCTGATCACGGCTAAATTGCGCCTACCCAAAAGGCAGAGGTCCTCAATTACCTGAGTGATGTATTGACTATCCGTTGGCTGGCACCTATCATCAACCGGAGTTTTAGTTCTTCGTCACCATCGTTGCAAAAAGAAAAGGAGCGGACCATGTCGTACAGAAGATCAACAGTATTCTGCGCCCTGATGCTCGCCGCAATATTGCCCGGTCGATTCGCGCTGCAAGCGCAAGTCACGGAAGCCACGATTTTAGGAAACGTTCTTGATAGTTCCGGTGGCGCGGTTGCCAATGCCAAGGTGGAAGCGAAAAACACCGGGACCGGCTTGATACGTTCGCTCAACTCGGACGCAGAAGGCAGATACAGCATAAACAACTTGCCGATCGGCGATTATGAAGTCACCGCATCGGCGGCGGGCTTTCAGACAGTGGTTCACAAAGGCATCACGCTTACCGTGGGCAGCCAGTCCGTAGTTGATTTCGGACTAGCCGTCGGTACGCAGCAACAGACTGTCACCGTCGAAGGCCAGGTATCCCAAGTCGAGACGACATCGTCCGCAGTGTCCAGCTTGGTCGACCAGCGGCAGATCCGTGAACTTCCTCTAAATGGCCGCAACATCGAGCAACTGATCCTGCTCGCACCCGGTGTCCAGCAAATTACGAATATGCAGACGTTTGCATTTTGGGGCAAAAACAACACATATTCTGTAGCAGGTGGCAGGGGTGAGGGACAAGCGTTCCTTCTAGACAATCAGGACATGCAGAATTTTTGGGGCAAAGGCATAGGAGGCGTTTCCCTCGGTACGTCCCTTGGAGTTGACGCCATTGCGGAATTTCAGACACTCACCAGCACCTACAGCGCTCAGTTTGGTGGCGCGGGTGCTGCCGTCAACTCGGTGAGTAAGTCAGGCACGAACCAGCTTCACGGCTTAGGGTTCGAGTATCTTCGCAATAGCGCGATGGACGCCCGCCAGTTCTTCGACGGATCGATTGTTCCTCCCTTCGCCCGGAACCAGTTTGGCGCGGCGCTCGGAGGACCCATTAAAAAGGACAAAGCCTTCTTCTTCGTCAATTACGAAGGGCTGAGGCAGCGCTTGACAACCACTTCAGTGGCCAATGTCCCCACCTTGGATAACCGTACAATCACTGCCACCGATCCAGCCGTGCGGCAACTAATTCAGCAAACCCTGAGTCTGTATCCCGTACCTTCAAAAGTGACCGCTCCCGGATTTGGAACAGCACTTTTAACCGGTAAGGCGGTGGGCAATGAGAACTATCTACTGGCTCGATCTGATTTCACTCTCTCCGAAAAGGACAGCTTGTTTGTACGCTTCCTCATGGATCGCGCTGATTTGCTAGATCCGTTTTCGGGAAGTGTCTTTCCGTATTGGGATGAGACCAGCCTCACGCATAACTATTTCGCGACGATTGAGGAGCGCCGAATCATTTCGCCCACGCTTGTCAACTCAGTGCGCCTTACGTTTTCGCGGCCGGCGTCAAACGGCAATATGACGAAATCGGTCGTGGGCGACCAATTTTATCCTTTCCAGGGCGCTTCATTTAATCCGAACTCGGATCGTCAGGACGGAATCGTATCCGTTACCGGTCTTTCGAATCTCGGCCCGGACGTCGTTGCGCCATTCAAGTTGAATCAAAAGAAGTATGGATTTGGCGATGATCTATTCTGGACCAAAGGCGCGCACAGCCTGAAGGCGGGTTTGGCCATTCTTTATAACCAGACCGATACCTGGGACAGTTTCGCCGCGGGCGGCTGGTGGATATTCACAAACTTTGGAACGCCGAACTCCGGTTACCAGAATTTTCTCTCGGGGATTCCTCTCTTAGTATTTGGACCTGTGGCGCAAAGCGTTGCGCCAAATCAGTATTTCAATCGAGACACCCGCTCGACGGAGTACAGTCCGTATATTCATGACGAATGGAAAGTACGCTCAAACCTAACCCTGAACCTTGGCGTACGTTACACCTTTCAATCCAATCCAACGGACCGTCATAACGAGTTGTATGGATTCTCAAATCCACCTTTCTTTGCTCCGGCCGGAACGCCAGGGGCCTTTGTCTTGCCGGGATTGGGACTAGGTGTGCCGCATTTGTCGAACGTTTATACGAGCGCCAACCCTTCACGATTCAATTTCGATCCACGCATTGGTTTCGCGTATGATCCATTTTCCAACCACAAAACCGCCATTCGCGGCGGCTTTGGATTGTTCCACAATGTTCTCGAAGTCCGCACGTACATGCCGGGTACCTGGAACGACGCTCCGCAGTTGTTTGCGCAACAGTTCTTTCCTACCTATGCCTTCGGCCAAGCATTTAAGAACTTTAGCTATGCGGCACCTGGGGATAGCTACACGATCAACCCCGGTCTGGACCACACCATGAGTAGAACTCCCTACTCCGTGCAGTGGAACATGAATGTTCAACACGATTTCAGCGGCAACATTTTGACGGTTGGTTACATTGGGTCCAGCGGCGTTGACTTGATCGACGCCACCGACGTAAATTACCCCATCGCCCATTCCGTGACTAACGGAATACCGAACTTTGCAGGAGGTGTAAGACCGAATCCTCTCGCGGGGGCCCTGATCTTGGCTCAAGCAAGGGGCCACTCCAGCTACAATTCGCTGCAAACAGGGCTCCGGCGCCGGCTTACACGGGGATTAGAAGGGCAGGTTTCCTACACCTGGTCTCATTGCTTAGATAACGGCTCGATCAGCACAGGTCTAGAAGCCAACAACAACGGAGGCGACCATCCTCAAAACTCCTATGACCTCGCGGCTGAAAAAAGCAACTGCGCTTTCGATGTTCGTCAGGCTCTGCGTGTCAATGGACTCTACACGCTTCCCTTCCACGGCAATCCGATTGTGACAGGGTGGCAGGTAAGCGGCATCCTGACCGCGACAAGTGGCTATCCGTTCACAGTGACCACTGGCTCCGACTCCATCACCGGCGCCCAGAATCCGGTTCGCCCAAACGTAGTTCCGGGATGCAATGGCGGTCAGCAGATCATCGGTACGATATCCCAGTGGTTCAATACAAGCTGCTTTTCGCTGCCACAGCCCGGCGTGCCCGGGAACTCCGCCCGAACATCGCTCCCTGGTCCGGGCTTCACCGATCTTGACGTGTCGCTGATCAAGGACACAAGGGTGCCTAAAATATCAGAGGAGTTCAACGTTCAATTTCGCGCTGAGTTCTTCAATATTCTGAACCATCCCAACTTCGGTCTACCTTCCGGCACGTTGAATAGCCCCACTGCTGCAGCCATCACAACTACCGTAGGGAATGCTCGCCAAATCCAATTCGGCTTAAGACTCATGTTCTGATAAGAACTGACAAAGTTGTTCCTCCCCGGCTGGCCGCAGTTCGGTCATCTAAGATCGCTGCGGTCGGTCGGAAGCTTCCGGTTCCCGCTGGACCTTATTTACCCCAAAACCGATTCATGAATCTGATTTGCTCGGCTTGAAACAATTTGTCTTCGGGAGTTGCTCCGCCAAAGCCTGTGTGAGGCATTGCTTCTCCAACATAAAGAATGGAATCAACGCCCGCTGACTTGAGCTTTGAGTGAAATCGTGCACTGTTGGAAAGCATCAGATCCCGTGTGCCGGACTGAATATAGACTGGCGGAAATCCCTCATTAAAATCACCGAATAGCGGTGAGACAAACGGATCTTGTAGGTCATGACCGCCTGCATAGACCAAGTTCGCCTGCATGAAACTATTTTTTAGTAGGACGTCCAAGCCAAGATTAGTCTTGAAGCTGTCGCCAGACTCGGTCAAGTCCACCTCCGGTGAGTTCAGTATCAGCGCAGCAGGCAACGCCAACTTAAGATCGCGGATTTTCAACGCTGCCGCCGTTGCGATATTGCCACCGGCAGATTCTCCTACGAAGATTATGTCAGCCGGCTTAAACTTTTTAAGCATTGCCCTATATATCGTTACCGCGTCGTCCAACGCGGCTGGGAAAGGATGCTCGGGAGGCATTCGGTAGTCGACGGCGTAGACTACACATTCGTACTCCGCGGCCATCTTGCCCGCTTCC
>Ga0207674_10002714_pt1 | contig 22079 bp, 19 predicted proteins | sample KBSCornC72_FD_184303 | JGI IMG/M metagenome (GOLD analysis project Ga0207674, IMG submission 184303) | Corn rhizosphere microbial communities from Kellogg Biological Station, Michigan, USA - KBS Corn C7-2 (SPAdes) (version 2) | ecosystem: Host-associated > Plants > Roots > Rhizosphere > Soil ...
GCCGGTGTTCGCGCACCTGGAAGGCCTCTGCCACACCTACGTGGACCGCAGCGCCGACCTGGAGATGGCGAAACGCATCGTCGTCAACGCCAAGATGCGGCGCACGGGCGTATGCGGCTCCACCGAGACGCTGCTGGTCGATCGGGCGGCGCCCGCCACATATCTGCCGGCGCTGGTGGCGGCGCTGATCGAGGCCGGCTGCGAGGTGCGCGGCGACGGGGCGACGCAGGCGGTCGACACCCGCGTGCAGCCCGCCACGGAGCAGGACTGGTCGACGGAGTATCTCGACGCCATCATCTCGGCGAGGACGGTGGACGGTGTGGACGATGCCGTCGCCCACATCCAGAAATACGGCTCGCAGCACACCGACTGCATCGTGGCCGCGGACCAGTTCACCGCCGAGCGGTTCCTCACCCGCCTCGACAGCGCGATCGTGCTGCACAACGCCTCGACCCAGTTCGCCGACGGCGGCGAGTTCGGCATGGGCGGCGAGATCGGCATCGCCACCGGCCGCCTCCACGCCCGCGGCCCCGTGGGAGTGGAGCAGCTCACCACCTTCAAGTACGTGGTGCGCGGCAACGGGCAGACCAGGCCATGACCCCGCGGCGCCGGTGAATGCCGCCGTCCCGCGCTTATCTATCGCCCAGACCGATCCACCCCAATGGCCGACCATTCGATGCGTTGCCCTCCACGGAGAATAGGTGCAGATGCGGGCATCGCGTGGCAAGTGTGGTACGAAGCTCGCGCTTGCAACGAGTTCTTGCCGTGCCACAGTTCAGGTCACTGTTGGTGAGGAATGGATGTGTCGAGCATTGTTGTGCTTCAAGACATCGAACTGATCCCGGTCTTGAAATTTGAGCCGTTCCAGTTTGCGGCGGAGGGTCGGTCACCTCCGTCCGGCTTCTATGAGCACATGCCGGAGGAGTGGCATCGCCATTGGGTCGAGTCCCTGGCCGATTCAGGGATCAGGGGAGTGATGCCAGTTGAAAGGGGCTCATGGCACGTTCCTACGAGTGAATTCACTGATCTCGCACTCCTTCGAAGAGTGCTGGAGGTGATCTTCCAAAATATGGAAGAAGCAGGATTTTCCATTGACCTGGATTGCTTACCTCTGCTTGGCGGCCTCGCCTTGCGCCAATCGCGGACTGTGCTGATCGAGCCTGGCTGTTGCGCAGACCTCGGAGCCATCGCTCGCTGGCGAGAAGCGGTCGGTTACAGACAGGCCGAGTGGCAGGACGCCTCGAGTGGCCATCCGTCGGTGTCGGTACGGTATGACGCGCCGCGATTGATCATTAGCAGTCCACACCAGGGAGAGCCCCCTACGGCACGCTGGGCCGTTCACCCCGACCAACTTCAGGTCGCTGTTGTGGCGGCGGAGTTCGAACTGGACCGGTTTGCCAGCCAAGTCGCCGCGGCCATGCCTTCAGGCTTCGAGCTCGATCCTCATTTGATGGGGCAGAAGCTGGCCGGCTTGGCTAAATGAAATGTTCCCCAGGAACGCACTCCAACCGCAATAACACCGACCGTCCTGCTCAGGTCCGCTGCGGGTCACTTCCGGAATTGCGCGCCCAAACTGATGCGCGCTGCGCTCAATTTGCAAGCGGCGATCGGGTGGACGGCCGGCCCCGATTGTTGCGCAGGGACCGCCTGTGTCAGAGTGCCGTCGGGAAGGCAGGTGTGCGTACAGGGTCATCGAAACCGGTTCCAGCCGGGGCCACGCCGCAGGAGGCCTCAATGAGACGCACGTGGACCATCATCGGAGTGGCCGATGTCGCTCGCAGCTTCGCGTGGTACCAGACGCTGCTCGGCCTGCCGGAATCGGCGCCTGCCCACGATGACTTCGGTCAGATCCTCGACGCGGACGGAACGGTTCTGCTCTGCCTGCATCAGTGGGGGGCCCATGGGCATCCGCCGCTAACCCGGCCCGACCCGCCGCCGGGCAACGGCCTGCTGCTGTTCTTCCGGGTTGATGATTTCAACGAGGCGCTGCCAAGGGCGCGCGCGCTGGTATCGCGGCTCGAGGAGGGGCCGCATCGGAACCCGAGCACGGCAACTATGGAGTTCGCCCTTCGGGATCCGGATGGCTACTACGTGATGGTCAGCGCCCTCTCGGCCTGAAGTGCCGTGCCAGCAGCACGGAGCGGCGCACCCTTGACGGGCGGCATCGAGCGCCGGCTACGTTGGTCGCAACAAGCCCAAGGCAGTCCGCGAGGACACGTCGCCCCGCGGGCGAAGAACCTACCTACCGGGGAGCGAAATCTGTGCAGCTCTTGGGAGCCATCCTCGCAGTTCTTTCGGCAGCGACGTTCGCTCTCACCAATGCCACCGGCCGCCGCGGCGTGATCACCGGCACCCCGGCACAAGGCATGGTCATCAGCATGCCTGTGGGCCTTGCGTGCTTTCTGGCACTCGCGTTCCTGACAGGCGCTGCCCAAAGCATCGGCCGCTTCGGCGGCACCGCGCTTGCGTCCCTCTCAATCGCGGGCGTTCTGCATTTCGTGCTTGGCCGGTATTGCAACTTCCGGGCGAGCCAGGCGGCGGGGGTCAACCTGACGGCGCCCGTGATCCAGCTCAACTCAGTGGTCACGCTCATCCTGGCCGTGGTCGTTCTCCGTGAGCCCTGCACGATCCTGCAGGCCGTGGGCGCCTTCCTGATGGTTGTGGGGTCTCTCGCTGTGCAGCGACCCGCGGAGCCCGCCACCGCACGCAAGCCGCACAAACCGCTTGAATTCGCGGCGTTCAGCCCGCGCATTGCGGCAGGCTTCTTCTTTGCCTCGATCGCGGCGCTCGCGTACGGCACGTCGCCTGTTGTCATCCGCGGGACACTGCAAGACGTCGGGCTCCTGGGCGGGTTGGTCGGAGGCTCGATAGCCTATGCAGCGGCGACCGTCGCAGTTGCGCTTGGGCTGCTCATTCCAAGCTTGCGTCGCAACGTCCTGCAGGTGAGCAGCGAAAACGCGCGGTGGTTCACCTACTCCGGGATCTTCGTCGCCGCCGCTCAAGGTTTTCTCTACTCCGCACTTGCCGTGGCGCCGATCATGCTCGTCGCTCCCCTCCTGCAGCTCTCCTTGGTGTTTCGGTTCCTCTTCGCGCACTTGCTCAATCCTCACCACGAGGTTTTTGGCGTCCTGGTCGTCGTCGGATCGGCCGTCTCCATCGCGGGCGCTTGCGTGATAGCGGTCGACACTCAGCTCATCCTGGGCGCCCTGGCGGTGCCGGAGCCCCTCGCCGGTCTTCTGCGCTCGCGACTGTGAGCGCGATGACGTCTGCTTCCGCTGCCGTTTCGCGGAAGCATTGCCACGCGCGTCGCCATCCGGCGTCGGCGAGGTGTACGACCTCGTAATCCTGAGATGTAAATATCTGAAGAATAAATATTATAAGTAATTCTTATTAATATACGTCCGATAATTGTTTATTACCGGGAAAGAATTGCAACGCCTTGATGTAAGTCGGCAACCAAATCCGCCGATTCGGCAGGTATTGAGATTCACCGAGCGATCCCCAGGGATGGGACCTGCGCGTTGTTTGCCGGTCGCGATGCGGCCCGTCCTGCCGCCGTCTGGCGAATGCCGCTGGTTCTTCAGGTGGCTTTACATTCGCCGTGTTCGCATCGGCTACCGCGGCCCATCGGCCGCAAGCGTGCGGTATCCGTCACGAAAGTCGAAGTCGCGTAAGGCGTCAGAGGGCCGCCGCGTGCGCAATGCTGTCCCAATCCAGGAGCGAAGCCGCGATGCGGACCCAGGGCATCCATGGGTCCCGTGAGATCGCGCAGCGGCTTTGTGGACAGGATCGGAAATGGACAGACAAGCTATCGCTGGATATTCGGGCCTCATCGGCCGTCGGATTTTCGTCGTTGCAGGCCTCGTTCTCGCGAGCGCCGCCGGCTCATACCCAACTTTCGCCGCCGATCTGGCGGCCGGCTGTTGCGCCGATCTCGAAGAGCGCATCGCGGAGCTGGAGGCCACGACGGTCCGCAAAGGCAACCGGCGCGTGTCGCTGACCTTGAGCGGCTGGGTGAGCCGGTCGCTGTTGTACTGGAACGACGAGTTCCAGAGCGATGTGTATTCCGTCGATGGGGGGCTTAACACGTCGCGCTTCCGCATGCTCGGCAGCGCCAGTCTCAACCCGAACCTGCAGGCGGGTTTCCTGCTCGAGATGGATCTGCGGATCGGCGCCCGCCCCAACCTGGTGAACCAGATCGACGACGACGGCTTCTCGGGAGCTGGGGGGATTCTCGGGGGCGCGGCTTTCGGGGACGGTATCGGCGGCGCCGGCGATTCGGTGATCGCCATCCGTCAAGCGAACTGGTGGTTCGAAAGCAAGCACCTGGGGAAGCTGGCGGTCGGGCGGACGAACGCGGCCACGCAAGCGATGGGAATCGTCGATCTCAGCAACGCGGGGGTGATTATCTCCAGCGAGCCGGGCGAGTTCCAGGGCAGCTTCTTCATGCGCAACGGCCTCGGCCGTTTGAGCGCAGCGACCTGGAATACGATGTGCGGGGGTCCAAACGGAGCGGGGCCATACGCCAACGACTGCGCCGAGTACGCCACCGACCGGCGCGACGCCGTGCGCTACGACACGCCGACGTTCCACGGTTTCACTTTGGGCGGAACGTTCGGCGAGGACAACTACTGGGACGTGGGCGCGACCTATGCGGGCCAATGGTACGGCTTCAGGGTCGCGGCCGCCGGAGGGCACAGGTGGTATGGCGATCGGGAGCCCGACGTGCTCGTTATCGGTCCCCCCGACACCAAGCTGCGGGACACGGATCGCCGCCAATGGCTCACCTCCGCCAGCGTGATGCACGTCGCGACGGGGCTCTACGTGTCGGCGGCCTACACACGCTACGAATTCCGCGGCACCAACGCGAACGAGGTGATCGGCGGCCTGGTCGAAAACGGCAATCGCCCCGATATTCCTCACTGGTGGGTCTCGGGGGGTATTCAGAGGAACTGGACCGGCTGGGGCAACACCACATTCTATGGCGAGTATGGCCGGTATGACAGCGGCACGGATGGCCTGCTGGCCAACACGGCGTTCCCGAGTCTCGGCCCGCTCGGCGGCGGCGCCTTTGCCGCGGGATCGATCGTCGTCGACAGCGAGGTCCACTGGTGGGGCCTGGGTTCGGTGCAGACGATCGATGCCGCCGCCATGGACCTCTTCATCGCCTTCCGCAGGTATGAGGCCGATGCGACGATCAGCGGCGGTCCGGAGAACCAGATCGTGGGAGGCCTGCAGGACATCTGGTTCATCAATGCGGGCGCCCGCATCCAATTCTGATTGACGGGACTTCCGACGCCTCAGAACGACCCGCCCGTGGTGAAGTCGTCATCGCGGCCGTCGGGGGTCCAGCCGCCGCGGCTCGAGGGGTCGCGCCATTCGCCGCCGGAGGGGCCGTCCCTGCCGCCGCCGGGGATCGGGAAGGGGAACGGCGAGGTCGGGTAGCCGAAGTCGGGCCGCCCCGTGGGGGCGCGCGTGCCGTAGCCGCCCTGCAGGACCTGCCACAGGATCTGCCCGGCGATGGTGCCGGCCATCGTGCGGCCGAGCGCGTCGGCGATGTCACGGTCGTTGCCGAAAGTGCCGTGCGGGTGATCGTAGCCGGCGCCGCGGAAGCGGTCGCGCACGCGCTCGATCTCCACGCGCCGCTTGGCCAGGTCCTGCGCGGTGCTGCGCAGCTCGGCAAGCTGCGCCTCGGTCTTGCCGAGCTGGCCGTCGATGGCCTCGACCTTGCGCACGATGGCGTCGTCGGCGGGCGTGGCCGTGCGGCGCGCCTCCAGGTAGAGCGCGGCGATCTGGTCCTTGGCGTCGGCCGACGCGATGGTGGTCAGCGCTTCCTCATAGGTCGGGTTGCTGCCGCCGGAGACCAGCGTGGTGCGCTCCTCGTCGGTTTTGCGCAGGAGCGTGGCCTTGTCCTCCAGCGTGCGGTCCTCGGCGGCGAGCTTGTGGCGCGCCTCGTTGAGCGCCCGCTCCTTGGGCTCGATGCCGGCCTCCACCATCGCCCGGCGCTCGATTGCCGAGAGGGCCGCCAGGCGCTCGGCGGCGGCGGCGCGCTGGGCGGTGGCGTGCTCCCTGAGCCGCAGCGGGATCTCGATCAGCGCGGCGTAGTTGGGGCGTACGTTGGCGAAGCCGATGAAGTCGGCCACCACGCGGTCCATGACCCGCACGAAATTGCCCGACTGGTAGCGGCTGGTGCCGAAGCCGCGCTGCCAAAGGTAGATGAACAGCGGGTCCTCGTCGTAGGGCTTGCGCTTGGCGCCCAGCTCGGCCTCCGCGTTGGCGGCCTTCTTCTCGGCCTCGCTCGCCACGGCGCTGGCCTGGTCGCTGGTGGCCTTGGCCTCCTGCCATGCCGCCACCGCCTGCACCTTGCCCTCTGCCTCCGTCCTGAGCGACTCCACGGCCGCCAGCGCCTCCTCCACGAGCTTGGCCGCCGCGTTGCGGGCAGCCTGGGCGCTCGCCACCTCCTTGAAGAGGGCGTCGCGGCGCTCGGTGGTGTTGGCGATGCGCAGGCGGTAGTCGTCGAGGATCTGCACGGCGCGGCGCTCGCCGGCATCGAGGCTGTTGACCAGCCGGCCGGCCGCCATCTCGTCGAGCTTCACACGGGCCAGCTCGCGCAGCGCCTCGGCGCGCTCCTTGCGCAGCCGCTCGGTCTCGGCCACGGCCGACTTCAGCGCGCCGTCCAGCTGGCTCTCCTCGCGATAGAGCTTGCCGATCGCGCCCTCGATCGACCCGAGTGTCTCCCGCCCGGTCCACATGGGGTTCTCCAACGGGGCCAGACCCCGCGCCTCCGTGACAAGGGGTCAGACCCCTCGCCTCCACCTTGAATATAGGAACGAGCCGTCTGCGCGAGGCGGCTGACCCCCAACTCTCACCACTTCGTAATGAACCCACCCTCGAACGGCATCTGGTAATCGACCGCGAGCGTGCCGCGCCTTTTTATCCCGAAACGGTTCTTCTGCACGATCCCGTCGTCGCTCTTGTCCCGGCGCACGGCCTCGTAGACCTCCTCCGGCACGCGCACGCCGAACCTCGTGACGCTGGACGTCTCGCCGGTCTCCTCGTTGCGGATGGGCAGGCTCAGCTTGCGGCCGTCCGGGGCGACCGCCTCCACGATCAGGTAGTAGTTGCGCGCCTGGCTGCGGCCCGGCGGGCGGCGCCAGACGGCGGTGGTCTCCCCCGGACGGGAGACGACGGTGAGGGTGTATTCCCGCGTCAGGTCGTCGGCCAGCGTGGCCAGGTCTGCCTTGGCCTTGGCGGCGTCCGCGCGGTCGCCGTTGCGGATCGCGCGCTCGCCGTCGGCGAGGAGCTGGTCGGCCTTCCGCTTGGCGTCGGCGTCGGTGGCGACGGCGAGGACGTTGGCATGGGCCTGCTTGAGGTTCTTGGGCAGGGTCTCGGTGAGCTCGACGCGGGCCTGTTCCTGGGCGAGCTGCTTGGGCCGCACCTGCAGGACGTAGTAGCCGCCGAGAGCCACGGCCAGCAGCGCGGCGGCCAGCCCCGTGCGTCGGCCGTAGACGTCACGCCGCGCCCAGCCCATCAGCAGCGTGCGCCTCCAGCCTCTGGGGGGCGGCGTGTAGATGAAGCGGCTCTCCTTGAGGGCCCTCACCCCGTCGGCCAGCACGTGGTCGGGAACCTCGATGCCCTGGTCGTGATAGATCTTCTTCAGACGCGCGATCAGCTCGGCCTCGCGCCCCTCCTCGTCCAGCTCGCGGCGCACCAGATCCTCGCGGTGGCGCAGGGTGTCCACCACGTCCATGGCGATCATCAGCTCGTCGAGCGTCTGCGGCTTTTCCGGAGGAGCCGCGGTCTGGGTCATGGCGCACCCTCAGAATCGTAGGGTGCAATAAGCGGAGCGCATTGCACCGATACCTTCTCCAAGCCACGCACATCGGTGCAATACGGGCTAGCGCCCTATTACACCCTACATGCACCCGCCACGTCAGGCGGCGGCCGGCAGCTCCTGGGCGGCGGCCGTCAGGCGGGCGATGCGGCGCTTGCCATCCTCCACGGCATCGCGGATCTCGGCCGAGTGCTGCGTGGAAAGCTTGCGCATCTCGGCGATGATCTCCTGCGAGCGCTCCTGGAAGGTGACGACGCTCTCCACAAGCTTCTTCACCGCGTCGGCCCTGATGGTGGGGCCGTAGCCGGAGCGGATCGCCGCCTCCTGCACCTTGTCGCCGATCTCCGACAGGGTCTCCAGGCTCTTCGACATGCCCTCCTTCATGGCGTCCAGCGTCTTGGTGGACTCGTGCAGGCCGAACATGCCGGTGAACGAGGCCTTGAGCGCGGTCAGCACGCTGTCGTTGGTGGAGAAGAACGTGACCGCCTGGCCATACACGCGCTCCTTGGCCGATGTGGTCTGCATCAGGCGGGCCATCACCACCTCGGTGGTGTTGTAGGAGATGGTCATGTTGTCGGAGAGGTCCTTGGCGATCTGGTAGCGCTTCTCCTCCTCCTGGGTGCGGCGCAGCTGCTCGTCGCGGGCCAGCTCCAGCTTGGCGCGCTCGGCCGGCTCGCTGCCGGAGAAGCCCGCCACCTTCTCGGTCGCCTCTGCCAGGGCGCGACGCTCGGCCTCCAGCTTCGCCTCCTCCTTCTTGAGGAGCTCCAGCGACATCACCTCCGCGTGCTTGAGGGCGCCGCGGTAGTCGCGATAGGCCTCCAGGATCTTGGCCTCGCGCTCGATCTGGTTCTTGGTCTCCCTGGTGACGGAGAGGTAGATCTTGCGGATCTTGTCGAACCTGTCGGAGATGTCGCCGCGCGCGATCTTCATCCACATGTTGGTGCCGCGCTCGAAGATGTCGACCTTGCCGTCGGAGACCTGATCGACCAGCCGTTTGGCATCGTCGCGGATGGAATTGAAGCCGTTGGTGATCTCCTCGTAGCGCTGCCCGATCTCCATCTGCGCGGTCTGCTCGCGCACCACCTCGTTGAACACCTCGGCCTGGCCGAGGGTCCGCGCAATGAGCGCGATCTTGTCCTTGTCGAGGTCGGAGATCTTCTCGAGCAGCGCGTTGATGGGGGCGGGCTCCACCTTCTCGGGCATCAGCCCCATCTCGCGCAGGGCCGCTGAGGCCTTGTCGAGGTACTGCAGCGGCGACCGGGTCGCAATTTCAGCCATGTCATCCTCCTCTTGTCGTCTGGGAACCGCCTGACCGGCGTAAGCTTGGGCAAGGCCCGCGCCCCACTAGGAAGACCCCCGGAAGTCCAAAGTCGGCCACGGCCGTGAATCTTCAACAGAACATCTGCGAACGCAACTGGCACTTTCCCGGATTCGCCCAAGGTATCGATCAAGCCAAAGTATCAATCAAGAAGGAGGCGCCCTCAGGGCTGGCCTCGCCGTTGCCGGTTGGGTTGGGAGGCTTTCGGAGTGAGCAAATTGCCGGCCTCGTGGGAGGCCGGCACTCGCAGTTGCGTGGGCTGCGCCCGGGAATGCCCAGGGCGAGCCTCCGGCTAGCGGCAGCAGCTCCCGAAGGTCGGAGCGTGGTTGATTTGGACGGTCTTGCCCGTCGTGATCGTGCGCCCCGGCAGCGAGGTCGTCTGGGCGACGCTCTGGGTCTGCCGCAGGATCATCGTGCGGTTGTGCACCCGCGTGACGAGGTGCACGCGCGTGATGGGCTGGACCCGCGTGACGTGGACCACCCGCGTGACGTGGCGCTGGTAGCGCGTCCGGTTCACGTCCTTGTAGCGAGTGACGTTCCTCACGCTGTTGACGGTGTTGTACTTGTAGACCGTGTTCGTCTTGGTGATAGGGGCGCGGCTGCAATTCACGCACTGGCCCTGAGCCTGGGCCGGCCCCTGCACCGCCAGCGATGCCGCCGCAGCCAGCACCGCCGCACCGCACAGTCCTTTCAGGTATGTCCTCATCTTCCGTTTCTCCAAGCTACGCCGAACGCTGCTTTCACCGGGAGGCGGATTACCGAACAGAGGCTTGTCACGGGCAATCGGATGATCCCCTAAGCAAAGCTGCGGAAGATGCTGGTAACTATTGAGAAAATGCCGCACTTTGTGTGCGACTTTGCCCTCTTCCGGTCACTGCCCGGCCCTCCTAAGACCAAGATCCGCCACGCACTTTTGGTGCAGGCGGGCAGATAAGAACAAACACCAACAACGAAGTGGGGAACTTCAATGCGCAAAGTCCTGCGAGCCGCCTCGGCGGCTCTGATCGCCGTTGCGTGCTCGCACGCCGTGCTCTCGCCTGCCTGGGCGGCCCGGACCGAATGCCAGCCGCGGGCGCTCCGCGACCTCGAGCGGCTCTCGCCTCAGGGGCACGCGGTCTACCAGGCCATCTCCGACAAGCGGCATTTCCTGCGGTTCCTGACCTGCGATGACGTCGTGCTCGGGCTGTCCACCGCGGTGCACGAGTCGGTGCACCTGCTGACCAGCGAGAAGGACGCCTTTCCGCTCGTCGAGGGCGGGGTGGCGAAGCGGCCCTCCGAGAGCCTGCGCTTCTTTCCGCCGCGGGAGATAGCCCGCAAGTTCGACGCCCGCGACGCCTACGTCCAGACCTACCTCAAGCGCGGCGCCGCCAGCTCGGCGGACGACTTCCGCTTCCTGCTGGATGAGCTCAACGCCTATAGCCACGACCTCAATTCGTCGGTCCGGCTGGTGTCGCTGCGGCGGCCCGAGCACGGCGAGGTCGGCCACCGCGACGGCCTGGCGGCGCTCATGTCGTTCGTGCTGAGCTACGCCGATACCGCGCGCCAGTCCGTGCCGGCCACCTGGGAGAGCCTGCAGCGCCCGGAGACCAAGGAGACGGTGCGCACGCTCTGGACCCAGGCCGAGAAGGCGCTGGCCTCCTCCTGCGGCATCCCGGCGTTCGGGCGCGACGACAAGAAGTCGATCGGCTTCCTGTGCGACCCCAGAAATCACGCCGGCCTGACGGACCTGCTGGGCCGCGCTCCGGCCTGTCCGGCCACTTGCCTCGGATCGGGCACCGCCTCGGCCGGCACCAGCGTCACGCGCTGACGGTGGTCCGCGACGGCATCTCCCTCTCCCCGCGCTATTGGAGCGCGCGGAGAGGGCGAAAGTTGCGCGGGGAGAGGGAGACCGACCGGGAGAGACCTCAGCTGGCGAGGAACAGGGCGAGCGTGACGAACACGATGTGGCCGGTGACGAAGATGAGGCCTGCCTTGGTCAACATCGAGAGCATGCTTTGCTCCGTAAAACGCTGGAGGGGTGCCAAAGATCCGCCGCGCCGCGCGCCCACTCACGGGCCGCCGTGCTCTATGCGCTGTTCTCGGTGATCCGCTGCCCCCCAGCGTGATCGGCTGCTCCCCAGCGGCCCCGAACGGCAGCCGCTGGGGGTAGGTCGTGACCTACTGCTTGAGGCGAAGCCGGTCGCCGGCCTCGAAGGCGGGAGCCGACTGCAGGGTTTCCTTCGCCACGTCGATGGTGACCCGGTTGCCGTCGGCGCGCTTGTCGATCTCCACGAACGACATGGGCACCGCGACGTCCTTGTCGCCAAGGCCGAGGAAGCGCCCGACGCTCAGCACGGCGGCCTGGATGCGGCCGTCGGGAGCGACCAGCAGGTCCTTGATGGTGCCGATCTTCTCGCCCGCCTTGTTGTGGATGTCCTGCTGGTAGAACATGGCGACCGGCGTCCAGTCGGCGGCCGGCTTCGTCAGGTAGGTGACCTTGCCCGGAGTCGTCGGCGTCGTGGTCCCCGGCGCGACCTGGGTCGTCGGCGCGGTGGCCGTGCGGTCGGTGCCCGTATGGGTGCCCGGCAGCAGGTACCAGAGCAGGCCGCCGAGCGCGATGAGCGGCAGTGCCCAGTAGGCCCAGCTCCAGCTCGATTCCTCGCGCGTCTCGACCGGTCGGCGCACGCCGGACGTGCCGGTTGGGGGGGCGCGGTGGGTCGCGCCGATCTCCGGGGCGTCGTAGGTGCGACCCTCAATGTAGCTGCGGCCCTCGCGGGCGCCCTCCGCGCCCTCCTGCATGCGCACGCGCGAGCTCAGGAGATCGGAGAGGCCCACCGGCATGGCGGCGGCGATCTGGTCCTTCTGACCCATCAGCATGCGGGCGAGCCCCCCCGTCTCCAGGCCCGCAGCCCGCTGCTCGCGGCCGAGGACGCCCAGGACGACCGGCGCGAGGAGGCCCAACAGGGCGCGCGTGGAGCCCTCGCCGATGCCGACAAAGCGGCTCAGGGTGGAGATCAGCGTGTTGAGCACGCCGCCGCCAAAGAGGGAGGAGAGAAGCCCTGTGCCTTTCTCGGCGGGCATGCTGGCGCCGCCGAGGGTCTGGGCCAGGTTGGAGAGCATGCCGGCGGGCTGCTCGGCGATGGCGTCGGCGATCTGCCGCGCGCCGCCAGGCTTGGTTGCGAGCTCGGACAGGCCGTTCAGGAGGGCCGGCACGCAGGCGCCCACCGCGCTCTGGGTGGTCGACCGGTCGAGCCCGGAAACCGAGGCTATCTTGCCGATCATCTCAGGCGTCAGGAAGCGCGAAACGGCCGAAACCAGATTCTCAGTCATTACCGGGTTCCTTTCTACAGCTCGAAGCGCGCAGGGTCGGGCGCTCAGTTGCGTTCTCTCTCTTTTTCGACGCCACCCCGGGAGGCGGCGTCTCGCTCGCGCCGCAGGAGGGAATGCGCACGGCTCGCATCTCCCTCGCCTTCAGCCTTTGCGTAGGTCGCGAAAACCCTGGCTTGCAGCGTCGCTCAGGTTGCAAAACCCCGATATCGGGGAGGCCACCCAAATTGCCCGACAAGACTCCCTAGCCGGCAAATTGCGCGGGTTCTCAAAGCGCCGGCTTTGCCGTTCGCCCGGCGTCAAGGTTAATGGACCTAGCGATCAGCATTCTGCCAGGGCAATTCCGGTAGTTTTGCCGATGTTGCGAAGTCCAATAATTTCGGACATTGCACCTCGCAGGGTGCCTCCTCCTTCCCTCGAGGGGCCAAAAGGGCGTCCTCCCCCGTGCCCTTCCCTGCCAACTGACCGCGCCCCGACGCTGATTGGTCGGGGCGCGGTCTTGTTTTTTGGGACGGCCTCAGACCCGTAGGGTTTGAGGCCCGTCCGTAGGTCCGACCCCACCTCTCGCTCCGCCTGAAGCGATGCCAGCCCGGAGGCGGGCCGAGCTTCGGAAAACCTGTGGGGCGCAGCACGGCGGCGAGTGTCCTGAACAGCCTCGGCTTGCGACAGCGTTTTTCAGGAACGCGGTGGGGAACGGTGGTCAGACCCGGAGCCTCTGACACGATCGCTCTTAATCTTCCGGGAAACTGCCGATTTCAAATCGGGGGCAACTCTGTAGGCTAGCGCGCTGTCGGGGACGGCCGATCTGCAGAGCAGGCTATGACACGCATCATGATTGCCGACGACCACGAGGTGGTCCGCTCAGGCCTCCGCTCCATTCTGGAGGCGCAACCGAGATGGGAGGTTGTGGGCGAGGCCGCCGACGGCAAGGAGGCCATCCGCAAGGCTATCGAGCTGAAGCCCGAGGTGGCGGTGCTCGACTACGCTCTGCCCCTGGTGAACGGGGTGGAGGCCACGCGCCAGATCCGCGCCCGCGTGCCCACCGTGGAGGTGCTGATCTTCACCATGCACGACAACGAGAAGCTGATCTACGACCTGCTGAAAGCCGGCGCGCGCGGCTACCTGCTGAAATCGGACGCCAAGCACTCGCTGCTGGCGGCCATCGAGTCGCTGTCGGTGCACCGGCCGTTCTTCACTGCCAAGGTCTCGGAGACGCTGCTCGAGTCCTACCTGACCAAGGCGGGGACCGCGGAGAATGTGCTGAGCTCGCGCGAGCGCGGGGTGATTCAGTTGATCGCCGAGGGCAACAGCAACAAGCAGATTGCGAATATTCTGAATATCAGCGTGAAAACCGTGGAGACTCACCGCGCCGCAGCCATGCGCAAGCTCAATCTCACGTCGGCTGCCGCGCTTGTGCGCTATGCCATTCGCAATAAGATCATCGAGGCATGAAGCGGGGCGTCGGATCTCGGGGATCAGGTTTCAGGTTTGAAGATCTGGTGGCGCCCGAAATCCGGTCCCTGATCCCCAATCGCTGGCGTCGCTTTAGGGACTAATCCCGATCCGCACGAGGAGGCGTGAACGATAGCTTGGCCGCTGTCTCGAAACACAGAGCCCCGACCTGAGCGATCGTGCCTCCAAGACGTCTCACAACCGCAGCGGTCTATGCCCTGGCGGGGCTGTCCACGCTGGGCCTCGCCGGGACCTGCGCCACCCACTACGGCGGCGGCTTTGGGGTCGCGCAGGCCCAGCCGGCCAAGCAGGATCAGGCGCCGACGGGCGCGAATGCGCCGCCGATGCGCGAGGTCCAACCGCGCGTACGGCTGGCCAACAGCGGCGGAGGCGGGCTGTTCTCGTTTTTCGAGGGCCTGTTCGGCATCGGGCCGCCGAGCGCGGCTCGTCGGCCCCGCGCGCGGGACTATCGCCAGATGCCGCCGGCGCGCAGTGTGCCACGTCCGGAGCCCGCTTCCCCGCCGGCCGCGGGAGGCGATGTCGCCGTCGGCACCTATCGCACCATGTGCGTGCGCCTCTGCGACGGCTATTACTGGCCGGTGAGCTTCGCCACCTCGATGGACCGGTTCGGACGCGACGCCGACGCGTGCTCCAGGAGCTGCGGCGCGTCGGTGGCGCTCTACTACTATGCCAACCCCGGCGGGGCGCCCGAGGACATGGTGAGCCTCGACGGCCGACCCTACAAGAACCTGGGCACGGCCTTCCTGTACCGCGCCACCTACGATGCAAGCTGCAAGTGCCGCGCGCACCCGTGGGAGGAGGCGGCCATCGAGCGCCACAAGGGTTACGCCAAATCGGGCGAGGTGCGCGCGGCGCAGAACGGACGACGGCGCGGCCGGTGAGGCGGGGCGGGCGCGCCCGGGCGCCCGGGCCACCGGCGCGCCCGGGACGCCCGGGGCGCTCAGTCGTCGCCGCTCCGGTCGTCCCGCTGGTCGCCCTCGAATCCGCAGGCGCCGAGCGACCCGTCCCGGCAGCCGGGGCATCCGGATGCGCCGCCCGTCCGGCCCGGCCGCGCGTCGGCGGTCCGCACCGAGCCGTGGCGGTGCACGCAGTTGTGGAGGCGCGCAGAGGCGAGGCCCGAGCATGAGCCGGAGCGGCCGTCGGAGACGGGGCCGCCGCCGAATTGGGCCTCCGCCGCCAGGCGGTCGCCGATCACCACCCCCGTCAGCAGGACGAAGACGAGCAGGGGGATGAGAAACTTGTACGGGATGAGCACGCGTCCCCACTCCTCAGATCGGTCGGTCTCCTTCCGGGCCCAGATTCCGGGCCCAGGTTCCGGGCACAGAGCCGGATCGCCAGCGTGATCATCGCCGCCGGCCCTTCTTCCGCCTCGCCTCGACGTGGGCCTCGAGGATGCGCTCGATGTAGAAGTTGAGCGTCCTCTCCTCGGCGCGGGCCAGCCGCTCCAGCGCGGCCTTGAGGCTCGGCTTGATGCGCAGGCCGACCGAGGCCGAGCGTGTTTCGCCATTCTGTTTCGGGGCGCGGCTCGGCATGGCGGATGTTCGATGTCGGAGATCGTCCGACGTTGGATATTGCCAGACGTTGGATGACGTCAGTTAACCGCATGCATCCTATGACCTGCGGTTGCATTGTCAAGCAAGCCGGGGCGGTCGGCGGCTGTTTGGCTGCAGCCGTGGTGCCAGCCTGTGGGTGGGACGGTCTGAAAGCGCTGAAATCGAGCCCGCCAGGGCCGGGAGACAACGCCGCCTCCCAGAGCCGCCGGTCCGGCATTTGCCCGCCAGACGCCCTTCCAGGCCCGCGCGCAGGGTGAGGGCTCAGGGGATGGAAAGCTCAGGTTTATGGATCGGATCTGGCTCGTCGGCCGCGGTGGTCATGGCGCGGGCGATGACTAAAGCGTGTTCAATATAAACGCTGGGGGGCAGCCCACGTTCTGCTTAGCCGAACCGCCGCCAAGCTGGCTCGCCCCTCTCCAGTGAGAGGCATCGGCAACTCTTGAGAAACTGCCGCGGCGGTCTCCGCTGCGGGACAGCAATGGATCGGGAGACCGGATGCGCGGAACCGCGAGGGCGGCTATTTCAGCCAATCGAGGCGCTGCTGGGCCCTCGAGTCGCCCAGATCGCGGGCCTTGGTGTAGAGCGCCCTGGCCCGCTCCGGGTTGGCGGTGATGCCGTCGGGCTTTACCTGCCAGATCGCGAGCATGCTGGGGTCGTAGGTCTCGGCCAGCATGAACATGAGCGGCCCGGACGACGCCGTCTCGGTGGTCTGGAGCACCTCGCGGGCACTCACGATGTCCTTGCCCTCGATCAGGCGCCTGGCCTGCGACAGCAAGTCGTCGGCGCGGGTACGGACGGGCGGCTCAGGTCTTGGTGCCAGCGCCGTTACCACCGTTGTCGGAGGCGTTTGCACGAAGGCTGCGGGCGGCGACTCGGCAATCGACCGGGTGCGGGACGGCGGCGGCTCCACCGGCGCCGGGGCTGCGGCAACGCGGGTCTCGGGCACGGGGGGCGCCGCCGGCGGGACGCGGGCTTCCGCCGAGGCGGTGGCGATGCGCACCTTCACGGGCTGCACCTGATCGACCCGCGTCGACGCGGGCTCGGCCGCGGGTTGACTGCGAGCTACCTGCTGCTTGCCCGGGCCGCCCAGCCAGCCGCTCAGCCACAGCACGGCGGGCACGACAACAACCAGGCCTGCGACCAGGCCAAGGCCGGCGGCGCCCAGCTGCTGGCGATACCAGCGCTCGTCGTCGCTGGGCATGGGCTGGCGCCACGTCGACGGGATCGGCATCGGCTCTTCGTCGTGCAGGTCGGGCACCAGCAGGCCGACCGCGGCGACTGGGGGAGGTGCGACGGCCACTGCGGCCGCCACAGGGGTGGGCGCCGGGGGCGGCATCGGCGCCTGTACCGGACGGGCATAGGACAGGGAGGACAGGCCGTCCCGGAAGGTCGGCTGAGGGGGACGCTGGGAGGCCGAGACCAGGGCCTGCAGATTGGCAAGCTCCGCGCCGGCCGCGACTGGACTTGCCGCGCGTTTACTGCCCTGGCCCTGGGCGATCGATGCGGCGAGAAGTTGAGAGAGCTCCTGTGTCAGGCTCGCGGTGCTGCTGTGCAGGTCCAGCGGCTGTGCGGCGGCGCCGCCATCGGCTTGCTGCGACTGGCCGCCCGCCGAATAAGCATCCCTCACCATTGGCTCCCCTCACGCTATACCGACGCGTCGAATCGCGCCCCCGACCCAACTGTCGTAGTCGACTTCGAAAATAGGCTTCCACCAACCCCAACGGCACTCTTGCCCACGCCTGCGTTCGGCCTTGCAAGGCCTTTTGAAAAAGCTTGCAAGCTCCAGTCCACCTAGCTCGCGGTGGGCTGGATTGCCATGCACCCGGCACGGCCCTACTGGCGCTGCCGGCTCGCTGGCGCCCCGTGCACCCCGCCCGGCAGCCGGTCTCCGCGGCGGCTGAATCCGGATAGCGGGGCACGCCAGTCCAGGCCCCTGCGAATCACGGTGCCAATAGGGGTACGCAATATGGCACAAATTATGGCGTCGGCTAAGGTTGGCAGGAACCCGGGTGAACCCGGGGTTGGTTTGCAGGTGGCGGTCAATTTGCCGGGGGGCAGCCGATGACCTCGCGTCATGCCGGCCTGAGCGGTGTGTGTCGAGGGCGTCGTGGCGGGCACGAGGGGCCAGGAGGGGACCAGGGCCGGGCGCCTCGCGAGCAATTTTTGCTTTTTCAGCCTTGTATTTCAACGGGGATGGCGATGGGCGGGGGCCGACGGTGCTTCGCCCATCAGCTGCGCCAGCCGCCGTTGCTCCTCGGGCGAGAGCGGCGCCGTCTCCGCGGGCGCGCCCGCCGGCCGTCGCCGCGCGCACACCAGGTAGGCGGCGGCCCCGCCAAGCAGGAGGAGGGGGGTGAGCCAGAGGAGGACGGTCTCAGGCTTGAGGCGCGGTCGCAGCAGGACGAAGGAGCCGTAGCGGGCCTCCACGAAGGCCAGGACCTGGGCGTCGGAGTCGCCCGCCACGAGCCGCTCCCGCACGATGACGCGCAGGTCGTGGGCCAGCGGCGCGCTCGAATCGTCGATCGACTGGTTCTGGCACACCACACAGCGCAGCTCCTGCGAGATACCGCGGGCGCGGGCCTCCAGCGCCGCATCCTTGAGCTTCTCGCCGGGCTCGACGGCCTGGACGGGCGAGAGGGCGATGAAGATGGCCGCCAGCGCAACAGCCAAATGGCGAATGGCAAATGGCCAATGGCGAATAGCGGGGGCCAGAGAAGCCACTCGCCACTCGCCATTCGCCATTCGCCCATTCCCGCGCATTGCCTCACTCCGCCGGCGAAGGCGCCGCCACCGCGTGCCGGCGCGCGCTGCGCCTGGGCGCGCCGACCCGCAGGCGGCGGTCGAGAAGGGAGAGGGCGCCGCCGAGCGCCATCACCACGGCGCCGAGCCAGATCAGCCGGACCAGAGGATGGAAATAGGCGCGCACGACGAAGGCGCCGTCGGGCAGTGCATCGCCGAGCACGATGTAGAGGTCGCCGCCCCAGGCGGCGTGGATGCCGGCTTCGGTGGTGGTCTGGCGCGGGGTCTCGAACGTGCGCTTGGAGGGCGTGAGCGCCGTGACCGGCGCGCCCCCGCGGGTCACGCTGAAGCGGCCCAGCTGCTCGCTGTAGTTCGGACCCTGCCCGACGCCGACGCCGTGGAAGATGAAGCTGTAGCCCGCCACCTCGCCGCCTTGGCCGGGCTTGAGGGCCAGCACAGTCTCGCTCTGCCAGGCCGTGGTGGCGACGATGCCGAGCACAGCGATGCCGACTCCGAGATGCGCCAGCACCGCGCCGTGGGCGGACCTCGGCAGGCCGAGGGCGCGGCGCAGGCTGTCGCCGGCGGAGGAGGTGAAGAGCCTGATGCGCGAGGTCCATTCCGTGACGGCGCCGGCCATCACCCAGACCGCCAAGGCGACGCCGAACGGAGCCAGCCACGGTCCGCGCCAATAGAGAGCGCAGGTCGCCACCAAAGCCACCGCGGCAACTGCCGCAGCGGCGAGGAGACGCTGCAGTCCGCCCAGCAGATCGCCCCGTTTCCAGGCGAGCATCGGGCCGAACGGCACGGCCAGCAGCAGCAGCCCCATCAGCGGGCCGAAGGTGGCGTTGAAGTAGGGCGGTCCCACCGAGATCTTGTCGCCCGTGAGAGACTCCAGGGCCATCGGATAGAGCGTGCCGACGAAGACGGTGGCGCAGGCCACCGTCAGCAGAACGTTGTTGAGCACCAGCATCCCCTCGCGGCTGATGGGGGCGAACAGCTGGCCCTGCTTGAGCTGTGGCGCGCGCCAGGCGTAGAGCGCCAGCGCTCCGCCGATCAGGATCACCAGGATGGCGAGGATGAAGATGCCGCGCCGCGGATCGACGGCAAAGGCGTGCACCGAGGTGAGGACGCCCGAGCGCACCAGGAAGGTGCCGATGAGCGAAAGCGAGAATGCGAGGATGGCGAGCAGGATGGTCCAGACTTTCAGCGCCTCGCGCTTCTCCATGACCAGGGCGGAGTGCAGGAGCGCGGTGGCGGCGAGCCACGGCATGAACGAGGCGTTCTCCACGGGGTCCCAGAACCACCAGCCGCCCCAGCCCAGCTCGTAGTAGGCCCACCACGAGCCCATGGCGATGCCGAGCGTGAGGCACACCCAGGCGGCCAGCGTCCACGGCCGCACCCAGCGCGCCCAGGCGGCGTCGGTGCGGCCCTCGATGAGGGCGGCGACGGCGAAAGCGAACGAGACGGACAGGCCGACGTAGCCGGCGTAGAGGAACGGCGGGTGGAAGGCGAGCGCCGGGTCCTGCAGGATGGGATTGAGGCCGCGCCCCTCGGGCTGCAAGGGGATGCGCGAGAAGGGGTTGGAGGCGAACACGATGAAGGCGAGGAAAGCGACGGCGATGCCGGCCTGCACGGCCAGCACGTTGGCGCGCAGGCTCTCGGGCAGGTTGGTGCCGTAGAAGGCGACGGCGGCGCCGAACAGGGCGAGGATGAGCACCCAGAGCAGCATGGAGCCTTCGTGGTTCCCCCACACGCCGGAGATCTTGTAGAGAAGCGGCTTGTCCGAGTGCGAGTTGGCCCACACGTTCTCGACCGAGAAGTCGGACGTGACGTAGCCGTAGGTGAGGGCGGCGAAGGCCAGCGCGATGAGCCCGAGCTGAGCGAACGCGGCCGGCTCGGCGACTTGCATGAGGCGGCCGTCGCGGACCTGCGCCCCCCACGCCGGCAGCGCCATCTGCACCAGCGCCACGGCCAGTGCGAGCACAAGCGCGAAATGTCCGATCTCGACGATCATGGAGATGCGCACCCTTCCCACAAGTGCCGACGGGGTTCCCCTCCCCCTTGTGGGGAGGGGCTAGGGGTGGGGGGAACCACGATCTTCGACGTGAGGGACTCCCCCCCACCCTGTCCCTCCCCCACAAGGGGGGAGGGGACGTTGCGGCCCTCGCCTTGCCCTGCTCGCAGTGCAGCGCAAGTGGTATGTGCTGCTAACATGCCGGCGGGATGTCCAAGCTCAACGATCATGAGAGCGCCGCTTTCTCTCGAGCGACCCAGTGCAACTGATCGATGAAGCGCTCCAGTCGGCGGAACACATCAGCCTCGCTCACCCGCCGGTGCCATTGTCGCTGCTCGATGTAAGTGTCGATGTAGCGAAACTCGATGGTGCCATCAAAACTCGGGGAGATCCGCAAATAGGGACCGTCATAGGGATGGCTGCAGGGTACTTGGACGATGCAAAGATCGTGCATCGAGGTCCAGGCGTGAAGCGCTCGTCCGTACCGTGAGGCCTCGATTTGCTCGACACGGCGCAGCATGGCTCGCACGTTCAGGCCGCGTTCGACCTGCCCACGATAGAAGCGCTCGATCTGGAGCCAAGGCCTGGTCATGAGAGGCACCTCGGCCGTGCTGCCAGCGGGCTCCGGGCTCATTTCTGCGCCTCCGCCTTCGGCCCCGTATGCTGCCACATGCCCTGCTCCTTGAGGGCTTTGGCGACCTCGGGGGGCATGTAGTTCTCGTCGTGCTTGGCGAGCACGGTGTCGGCGATGAAGCGGCCGCTCGTGTCGAGCTTGCCCTCGGCCACCACGCCCTGGCCTTCGCGGAAGAGGTCGGGCAGCACGCCGGTATAGCGGGCGGGGATGGTGGTCGCCGTATCGGCAATCCCGAACTCGACGGTGAGGCCGTCGCGCTTCACGCTGCCGGCGGCGACCAGGCCGCCCAGCCGGATGCGCCGTCCTTCCGGCACCTGCTTCGTCGCGATGTCCTTGGGCAGATGAAAGCCCACCACGGAATCGCGCAGCGCGAACAGCACGAGGAAGGTGGCAAGGCACAGGATGCCGACCCCCAGGCCGATGAAGGTGGCGCGACGCTGGCGACGGGTCATGAGCCAAGGCCCAATTTTGCGGCGAGACCGGAGAGATCGGAGAGCGCGCGTGCATCGCCCTCGAAGTTGCGGCGCGCCTCGGCGAGGGCGGCGCGGGCGTCGTCGCGACGGCCGAGCACCGTGTAGGCCTGGAGCAGCCGCTGCCAGCCGGCGAGATCTCTGCCGTCGCGCTTGAGGCGCTGCGCCAGGCCCTCCACCATGCCCACCACCATCTGCTGCCTCTGGTCGGGGCTCAGCCGGGCCGCAGCCTCCAGGTCGGCCGCCGTGGGCCCCGCCGGCGCCTTGGCGGGCTGCCTTCCCTGCTGCTCCTGGCCTACTCCCGCGGCGATGCGAGCGGAGACCTCCTTGACGCGCGTCTCCAGCGCGTCGCGATAGTCAGCATCGGGCACAGCCTCGTTCAGCAGCGCCCTGTAATCGGCCAGCGCCTCTGGAAGGCGGCCGTCCTGCTCCTTGCCCATGGCGAGCCAGAAGCGCGGCTCGGCGCGGCCGGGCTCCAGCTTGAGAATCTTCTCGTAGGCCGCGCGCGCCTCCTCTGTCACGACGCCATCTTTTGCGAGGATTGAGGCCTCGGCGAGGCCGGCCAGCAGCTTCACACTCTCGCCTTGCAGGCGGGCGGCGTTGGCGTAGGCGGCGGCCGCGTCGGGGTAGCGGCCGAGCTTGAGATAGACTGGGGCGATCACCTCCCAGCCCGCACCGTCGTCGGGAGCCTGGCGCAGGCGCGCTTCCACCTGCGCGATCATGCGGGCAAGCTCGGCCTGG
>Ga0207674_10002715_pt1 | contig 22071 bp, 22 predicted proteins | sample KBSCornC72_FD_184303 | JGI IMG/M metagenome (GOLD analysis project Ga0207674, IMG submission 184303) | Corn rhizosphere microbial communities from Kellogg Biological Station, Michigan, USA - KBS Corn C7-2 (SPAdes) (version 2) | ecosystem: Host-associated > Plants > Roots > Rhizosphere > Soil ...
GATTCCCGGCGGGGCCGCGCTTGGCCACCCGCGCGTGTTTCTGGAAATCGACGAAACCGGCTTCGTCGATTGCGGCTATTGCGACCGGCGATTCGTGCTGGCCGGCGGGCCTGCCGACAAAGGCGCCAAGGCAGCCTGACTGATCGTTGACGGCGGTCATGATGACCGCGCTCGATCTGGATCAGCGATTGCAGCAGCGAGATCAGTTTAATTCCTGTCACACCCGGCCTATATCCGGGCCATGACCATGATCGCCGATCCCCGCCGCTTCCTCTACCGCGACAGCCTCGATCCGGACACGGCGCTGCGCCTGTCCGCCCAGACGCTGGCGAAATGCGACGATGGCGAGCTTTATCTGCAATATATGGCGTCGGAGAGCTTCGGCTTCGACGACGGCCGGCTGAAGACCGCTGATTACAGCACCCAAGCCGGGTTCGGCCTGCGCGGTGTGACGGGCGAGACCACCGCCTTCGCCCATGCCAATGAGCTGAGCGAAGCCGCGATCCGCCGCGCCGCCGAGACGATGACGCTGCTCGATCCCGCCAAGGGCAAGAAGGCGCCGCCGCCGCGCCGGACCAACGTGGCGCTCTACACCTCCGACGATCCGATGGGCCTCATCCCGTTCGCGAGGAAGGTCGAGCTGTGCCAGCAGATCGACGCCGCCGCCCGCGCGCGAGACCCACGGGTCGCACAGGTCTCGGTCGGGCTGTCGGGATCGTGGAGCGTGGTCGAGATCGTTCGCCCCGACGGCTTCGTCGCGACTGACGTGCGGCCATTGGTGCGGCTCAACGTCTCGATCGTCGCCGAGGAGAATGGGCGGCGAGAGAGCGGGTTCTTCGGATTGGGCGGGCGCTATCTCTACGACCAGCTGTTCGATCCCATCCACTGGAACCGGGCGATCGATGAGGCGCTGTCGCAGGCCCTGATCAATCTGCAGGCAGTCGCCGCGCCGGCTGGCGAGATGACCGTCGTCTGCGGCCCCGGCTGGCCGGGCGTGCTGCTGCACGAGGCGATCGGGCATGGCCTGGAGGGCGATTTCAACCGCAAGGGCACCTCGGCCTTTTCGGGCAGGATCGGCGAGCGCGTCGCCGCGCGGGGCGTGACCGTGGTCGATGACGGCTCGATCGGCCAGCGGCGCGGCTCGCTCACCATCGATGACGAGGGCACGCCCACCCAATCGAACATCCTGATCGAAGACGGCATTCTCAAGGGCTATATCCAGGACCGGCTCAACGCCCGGCTGATGGGCGTCGCGCCTACCGGCAATGGCCGTCGCGAAAGCTATGCCCACGCTCCGATGCCGCGCATGACCAACACTTTCATGCTGGGCGGCAACGACGATCCCGGCGAGATCCTCGCGCGGGCGAAGAACGGCATCTATGCCAAGAGCTTCGGCGGCGGACAGGTCGACATCACCTCGGGCAAGTTCGTCTTCAGCTGCACCGAGGCCTACAGGATCGAGAACGGCAAGATCGGCGCCCCGATCAAGGGCGCGACGCTGATCGGCGACGGCCCATCGGCACTCACCCGCGTCAAGGCGATCGGCAACGACATGGCGCTCGACGAGGGTATCGGCATCTGCGGCAAGGGCGGGCAATCGGTCCCCGCCGGCGTTGGCCAACCGACCCTGTTGATCGAGGGACTGACGGTAGGCGGCACGGCTGCATGAGGATTGGGGCGTGAAGCGCCACCCGGCGATTGACGACAAGCTCAAGGCCTTCGTCGAGGCACAGCCGGTCTATTTCGTGGGCACCGCCTCCGAAGGCGCGACGATCTCGGTAAGCCCCAAGGGCATCGACAGTTTCCGCGTGCTCGGCCCGAACCGGGTCGCTTATGCCGACATGACCGGCGCCACGAACGAAGCGGCCGCCCACCTCCAGCGCGACGGGCGCATCACGATCCTGTTCTGCTCCTTCACCCGCAACGCCAACATCGTGCGGATTTACGGCAAGGGCCGCGTGGTTCTGCCGAACGATCCGAGCTGGGAGGAACTGGCAGCGGCCATGCCGCAACCGGCAGGCCTGCGTCATTTCATCGATGTTGCTGTGGACGAGGTGATCGACAATTGCGGCTATGGCGTCCCAGAAATGATGCTGGTGCGCGCGCGGCCGACGCTCACCGCCTGGTCCGAACAGAAGGGCGAGGAAGGTTTGCGCGCCTATCGCCAGGAAAAGAACAGCATCTCCATCGACGGGCTGCCGATCGAGGTCGAATGAGGCAACGGCCCGGCATCGCGCTTGCGCTGGGCGGCGGCGCGGGGCTCGGCTGGGCGCATATCGGCGTGCTGCGCGCGCTCGATGAGGCCGGGATCAGGATCAATGCCTATTCCGGCACGTCCATCGGCTCGCTCGCGGCGGTCTGCGCGGGCGCGCATCAGCTCGACACGCTGGAAGGCCTGGCCCGCTCGGCCAATCTGCGGATGGTGCTCCGTTTCCTCGACCCGCACTGGAAGAGCGGCGCCATGCTCGGCGGGCGTGAAATCCAGCGGCATCTCGAACTGCATCTCGGCCATATCCGGTTTCAGGATCTGCATGTGCCGGTCTCGGCGGTCGCCGCCGATCTGCTGACCGGCGAGGCGGTCATCCTCGATCGCGGACCTGTCGCCAGCGCGGTTCGCGCATCGATGGCGTTGCCCGGCATCTTCCACCCCGTCGAGATCGACGGCCAGCTGCTGATTGACGGCGGCGTGGCGATGCCGGTGCCGGTCGCCGCCGCCCGCAAGCTCGCACCCGGTCAGCCGCTGCTCGCGATCAATCTGCTTGGCGATTATCAGGGCCGCGCACGGGCTCTGCGACGGACCTGGAATGAACGGCGATCGGTCTCGACACTGGGCGTGGTGCGGGCCGCGACGGCGCTGATGACCGCGAGCCTCACCCGGCACTCCTTGTCCGTCGACCCGCCGGACCTTCAGCTCGATCTCGCCGTTGGCCATATAGACGCTGGCAACTTTACCCGTGCCAGCGAGTTGATCGAGATAGGGCGCGCCGCCATCACTGACGCGTTGCCTGAAATTCGTGCACTGATAATTGCCTAAATCATGGGCAAGGGTTTACCATTGCTTAAATTCTGAGCGTCGGGCGCGCATCGCTCACTTGATCCACCATATCGCCCGAACCGCGACTCGCACTGACTCGGTGACTCTTCGATTCTGGCACGGCCCTTGCTGAGCGCCTCCCGGCTTACATGAGGGAGGCGGAATGAAACTCGTTGTCGCGATCATCAAGCCGTTCAAGCTGGACGAGGTGAGGGAAGCCTTGGCCACGCTGGGCGTGCAGGGAATGACCGTCACTGAAGTCAAGGGCTTCGGACGGCAGAAAGGCCAGACGGAAATATACCGTGGGGCCGAATACAGCACGAACATGGTGCCGAAGATCAAGGTCGAGGTCGCCACGACCGACGCCCTGGCCGGCCGGGTCGTCGAGGCGATCCAGCAGGCCGCCAACACCGGTGCGATCGGAGACGGCAAGATCTTCGTGCTGGAGGTTGCGCAGGCGGTGCGCATCCGCACCGGCGAAACCGACGATGTCGCGCTCTAGATGATAGGGGGAAACATGAAGCTTTCTACAAAGATCGGCCTCGGTCTTGGTGCGCTTGGTGTGTCCGCGTTGCTGGCGTCGCCCAGCTTCGCACAGGCTGCCGGCCCCATTTTCAACCCGACGCCCGAACAACAGGCCACGATGGTCAACAAGGGCGACGTCGCCTGGATGTCCATCTCGGCAGCAATCGTTCTGATGATGTCCGTACCGGCTCTGGGCCTGTTCTACGGCGGTCTCGTCCGCACCAAGAATATGCTGTCGGTGCTGATGCAGGTCTTCATGTGCGTCAGCATCATCGCGCTGATCTGGGTCTGCTATGGCTATTCGATGGCCTTCTCGCAGGGCGACACGCCCTATGTAGGCGGCCTTTCCAAGGCATTTTTGGCAGGCGTCAGCCCGACCACCTTCGCTGCGACCTTCTCGAACAACGTCTATCTGCCTGAATATGTCTACATATTCTTCCAGATGACGTTCGCGTGCATCACGCCGGCGCTGATCGTTGGCGCTTTTGCCGAGCGCGTGAAGTTCACCCCGCTCATGATCTTCCTCGTCCTCTGGGCGACGATCGTCTACTTCCCGATCGCACACATGGTGTGGTTCTGGCAGGGTCCGGACTTCCTGAAGGACTCGACTGCCGCCAACGGCCTGATCTGGGGCTGGGGCGCGCTCGATTTCGCGGGTGGCACCGTGGTACACATCAACGCCGGCATCGCTGGCCTGATGGGCTGCCTCGTGATTGGCAAGCGTACCGGCTACGGCAAGGAGCCGATGCCGCCGCACTCGCTGACGATGACCATGATCGGCGCTTCGCTGCTGTGGGTGGGCTGGTTCGGCTTCAACGCCGGCTCCAACCTTGAAGCAAACGCCTTCATGGGCGTTCCCTTCATCAATACCTTCGTTGCCACCGCAGCAGCCGCGGTTTCCTGGGCGCTGGTCGACCAGATCGTCCATGGCAAGCCTTCGATGCTGGGTGCAGCCTCCGGCGCTGTTGCCGGCCTCGTTGCGATTACCCCGGCTTGCGGCTTCATCTCGCCCATGACCTCGATCATCCTCGGCCTGCTCGTCTCGCCGCTCTGCTTCTTCTTCGTCTCCACGGTGAAGAACAAGCTCGGTTATGACGACTCGCTCGACGTGTTCGGCGTGCACTGCATCGGCGGTATCTTCGGCGCGATTATGACCGGCGTATTCGCCGATCCCGCGCTCGGCGGTCAGGGCTGGGTCGACTACACCGTCTTCCCGGCGGGCGTCGGTGCCTATGACATGGGCGCGCAGGTCATCACTCAGATCAAGGCTGTCGCCGTGACGCTGGTGTGGTCGGGTGGCGTCTCGTTCGTCCTCTTCTTCCTGCTCGACAAGACCATCGGTCTGCGCCCGAGCGTCGAGGTCGAGCATGACGGTCTGGACATCGCCGAGCATGGCGAGCGGGCCTACAACTACTGATCGGTTTGGGGCGGGTCTTCGGATCCGCCCCCGACAATCTCCTGCGAAGGACTGGGCCGGCAGGGCAACCTGCCGGCCTTTTTTTTACCCCTCAGGCTGCGATGCCTTGCCACAGCAGCCTGGCGCCCAGCAGCACCATCAGCACATAGATGACCGTGTAGAAGCGCGCCGGATCGATCCGGCGGATCACCCAGACGCCGGCGAAGGTGCTGGCGATGGCAAGCGGCACGAGCAGCGCCGACGCCGTCATGTTTTCCACGGTGAATTCTCCCAGCGCGGCGTAGGCGGGAATCTTGGCCCAATTGATGAAGGCAAAAAGGACCGCATTGGTGCCGACATAGCGCAGATGCGGCAAGCGCCGGGGCGTCACCCACATCTGGAACGGTGGACCGCCGGCATGCGCCACCTGGCTGGTGAAGCCGGTCATCACGCCGAACAGCATGCCGACCCAGCCCGGGGAATTGGACGCCGTCACGATCCGGCCTCCGCGCTCGATCCACAGCCGCCAGAGGCCGAAGCCAAGGGTTATCAGTCCAAGCGCGGCCATGACGGCGCTGGCGGGCAGGATTTCGGCAAATGCCCAGCCGAGCCCCACTCCGCCCAGCGCGCCGGGCAGCATCCAGGCGACGATCCACTTGTCCCAGGAGTGCCGAAAGTTCCAGACGCTCACAATATCCTGCACGATGAGGATCGGGAGCAGGATCGCGGCGGCGGCAACGGGCGAGATAGTGAGCGCCATCGTCGGCGTGGCGAGAGCGCCCAGGCCCGAAAATCCGCCCTTGCTGAGCCCGACGAGCGTCACTGAAACGAAGGCCGCCATCCAGAAAAATGGGTCGTTGATCATCGCTGCCGGTTAGCCGCTGCCGGCGGCGCTGTCTGCCTTTCGATGCCGAATCGGGGACTTTTCGGCGCACTGATGGCACAGAAATGCCGCCCAAGTGTTGTGCCTAGCCGGAGCAAGGGGTCTCCTGGAGGAAAAGATGAACCGATTTGCGAAGACGATCCTGATGGCAGCAGGCCTGATCTCGATAGCGGGATGCAGCAAGGGCAATGACGCTGCCGATGCCGTCCGGAACGAGACCGACGCAACGGCGGATGCGATGGACAATCGCGCCGACGTGCTTGAGGATCAGGGTCTCGAAAATCAGGCAGACGCCATGGAAAACCAGGCGGACGCGGTTCGTTCGGCGGGCGAAAACCAGGCGGACGCGATCGAGGACGGCAACGCGGCCGCTGCTCACTGAACTGGCACGGGCGTCGCTGGCGCCCCGGCACTCGTCGATCGGCAACTGGTCTGGGATGCCGCTGCGGATCTGGCGAATGGCGGGGCGCGCGTCATTTCTCGGCGATGAGACGGCCCGATACGCCAAGCAACTTTAACGGAGCCATTTCGTCGTTGGGAAGTCAATGCGTCGGCCCGGCGGTTGCGGGAAGGAGCATCAACAGACACATCAATATGCAACTTGCGTGCACCAAAATGCACCAGTTGCAAATTGTTGCATTTGGGATAAGGATGCGGGCGATGAGCGCGCGTTCTCCCTTTGCGGCAAGACTGCATCTTGTGTTGAGCGCCGTCGCCATGTCCCGGGCGAAGCTCGCAAGCGTGTTGGGCGTGGACAAATCATTGGTCGGGCGCTGGGCAGCGGGGGCTGTGCATCCCTCCGATCATAATCTTTCGCGCATCACCGCGGTCATCGCGGAACGTTTCCCCGGCTTCATCATGCTGGACTGGGAACGCGATCTCGCCGATTTCGCAAAGCGGCTCGGCCTTGATCCTTCGGCCGCGCGGATCGAACAGCCGCTGCCGGCGATCCAGGGTCTGCCGCTCGAATTCATCGATCTCGCGCGGCGCAATACCGAGCAGCGCGGTTCAGCCTATGAAGGATTCTGGCGCACGTCCCGGCCTTCCCTGCTGATGCCGCACTTGATCTTCCAGGATCATGGCATGATCCGCACCAATGCCAACGGCCTGCTGGAGGTGCGCATGGGCGGCGCGGGGCTTTATTTCCACGGCTGGATGATGCTGGCCGAGGGCAATCTCTTCACCATCATCCATAACAGCACCGGCCAGACCCCGCTGTTCCTGATCTTCCGGGGCGTGCCGCTGCCGCGCGCCGAGGTGATGGAGGGTATCCTGCTGATGGCGGCGCTCAATGCCGCACGCACGCCCGCCGCCGTACCGATCCTGCTCGAGCGCATCGGTGACCTTTCGGGCGTTCGGGAGGAAGACGATGCCGTCTGTGACGAGATGATCACGCGGCAGCCGACGGTGAGCATCGACGAGATTCCCGACGCCAACCGTGCCTATCTGCTGCGCGATGTCGGCCCCGGTGCGGCGATAAACGGTGGCGACCTGTTCCTTCAGGCCGGCGGCACGCTGACGCGCGGTAGCACCATGACGGGCCAGCTCACCGGCTGACGGAACCTCGCTGTCAATTTCCCGTTAAAAAGTCATTGCGACAAGGAGCAATGGCAATGCAGAAAATGAAAAAACCGGTCGTGGTCGCGTTGGTTGCGGCTTTTGGGTTGAGTGTGGCAGCTTGTTCGACGGGCAGCACCGTGGGCGGCCTGGCCGGCGGCACGGCTGGCGCGGTGATCGGCAAGAAATCGGGCAATACGACTGAAGGTGCCCTGATCGGCGGCGCGGCTGGCGCGGTTGCGGGCAGCGTCATCGACTGACGTAGCGCTCAGCGCCAGCCGAGATTCAGTTCCTTGACGGCGATGACCGTGCCGCCCCGCATGGTGTTCGGAGCTTCGGGTCCGATTTGGTGGAAATGGCCGATTTTTTCGAACCAGAGCTGGTAGAAGATTGCCAGTTCCTTGCGCGCAAAATGGAGGCCGGGGCACATATGCACGCCGGAGCCGAACGCCGCATGCTTGCAGGGCGGGCGGTCGAGCATCACGGCCTCAGGATCTGGCGCGACGCGATCGTCCCAGCTGATCTGCATCAGCGGTACGAGGATCGAGTCCCCCTCGGCCAGCGTCAATCCGCCAAGCTGGGTCTCGTGGGTGACGTAACGCGGCAACGCGACGAAGGTGTAGCGGCGCAGCAACTCCTCGACCGCGGCCGGGACGCAGGATGGATCGTCGATCATGCGCTGGCGCATCGCCGTATCGTGCGCGAGGTGGCGCATGCCGAAAGACAGCGCGTTGGCGACAGTATCGAGCCCCGCCAGGAACATCATGAAGCTCATCGACATCAGCTCGCGGTCGCTGAGCTTGCCGCCCTCATATTCCTGATGAATCCATTTGGAGATCCAGTCGTCCCTCGGTTCCGCCCGCCGCGCGACGATCAGCTCGCCGATCAGCTGGAGAATCTGGCCCGAGACTTGCTTCTGCAGTTCGCGATCGGTGGCCTTGGTGAAGAAGCTGAATTCAAGGTCACGGATATAATCGAACTTCTCCACCGGGAAGCCGAACAGCTCCATGAACACCCTCAGCGCAAAGGGCGCGGCGACGCCGTTGACGAACTCGCATTCCCCGACCTCGATCACGGAATCGATAACCTGGTTGGCCAGCGCAGTAATACGCGGTACGACGGGATCGACCTTCTTGGCGTCGAAAAACGGCTTGAGGATGTTCCGATAATAGCGCTGTTCCGGCGGATCTAGCATCTGCGGGATCAGCTGCGGCAGGTTCGGATTGGTGGGGATCGACAGGAAGCGGTTGGAATAGAGGTTGGGCTGCTTCAGCACCTCGATCGCCAGTTCAGCGGAATTGACCACCCAATGTCCGCCATTGTGTTCCGTCCAGAACAGCGGCGGGGCATTTTTCTTCAAGTGGAAATAGGCATCCTGGCCGTTCGCGGCGATGTCGTCGCTGCGATAATAATCGAAATCATAGACGGGTGCCCGTTCGCGTTGAAGCAGATCGGGCGAGGTCTCGGTGCGCAGCAAATCGCTCATGCCCGAAACAATATGATTCAAAAGGTTAACGATCAAGTAAGCATTTTTACTAACCATCTACTTGCCGCATCCATCGGGATGGCTGGTGGGCGGCCGCCCTTGCTGCAATGCCGCAGATAGGCTATGGGCGCCCGCAAATCCGCACATTTCGGGAATTTTCGAGAATGCCGCTTCGTAACGTGGCCATCATCGCGCATGTCGATCATGGCAAGACCACCCTCGTTGACCAGCTCTTCCGCCAGTCCGGCACCTTCCGCGACAATCAACGCGTCGAAGAACGCGCGATGGACAGCAACGATCTCGAAAAAGAGCGCGGCATCACCATTCTCGCCAAGTGCACCTCGATCGAGTGGGAAGGCACGCGGATCAACATCGTCGATACGCCCGGCCACGCCGATTTCGGCGGCGAGGTCGAGCGTATCCTCTCGATGGTCGATGGCGTGATCCTGCTGGTCGATTCGTCCGAAGGCGCGATGCCGCAGACCAAGTTCGTGACCGGCAAGGCGCTGGCGCTGGGCCTGCGTCCGATCGTCGTCGTCAACAAGATCGACCGCCCCGACGAGCGCACCCAGGAAGTGCTCGACGAGGTGTTCGACCTGTTCGTGAGCCTCGAGGCGACCGACGAGCAGCTCGATTTCCCCGTGCTTTTTGCGTCCGGCCGCAATGGCTATGCCAGCGAGGATGCGCAGGCGCGCTCCGGCACGCTCAAGCCGCTGTTCCAGAAGATCGTTGATCATGTGCCGGCCCCCAAGGCGGACCCGAATGGCCCCTTCAAATTCCTGGTGACGCTGCTCGATCGCGACAATTTCCTCGGCCGCATTCTGACCGGCCTCGTCTTCTCGGGTTCCGTCAAGACCAACATGCCGATCCATGCGCTCGATCCGGAGGGCAAGGTCGTCGAGACCGGCCGCGCCTCCAAGATCATGGCCTTCCGCGGGCTTGAGCGCGTACCGGTTGAAGAGGCCAATGCGGGTGACATCATCTCGATCGCTGGTCTCACCACCGCGACCGTGGCCAACACCATCGCCGATCCGACCGTTACCGAACCGCTGCATGCGCAGCCGATCGATCCGCCGACGCTCTCGATGCGCTTCGCGGTCAACGACAGCCCGATGGCGGGCCGCGAGGGCAGCAAGGTGACGAGCCGCATGATTCGCGACCGCCTGTTCCGCGAGGCTGAATCCAACGTCGCGATCAAGGTGACCGAGAGCGCCGACAAGGACAGTTACGAAGTTGCCGGCCGCGGTGAACTTCAGCTGGGCGTGCTGATCGAAACGATGCGCCGCGAAGGCTTCGAGCTTGGCATCTCGCGCCCGCGCGTGCTGTTCCGCGAGGACGATAACGGCGCCAAGACCGAGCCTTACGAAACCGTCGTGATCGACGTGGACGAGGAATATTCGGGCACCGTCGTTGAGAAGATGGCGATCCGGAAGGCCGAGCTGACCGACATGCGTCCCTCGGGCGGTGGCAAGACCCGCATCACCTTCTCCGCGCCCTCGCGCGGCCTGATCGGCTATCATGGCGAGTTCCTGTCGGACACGCGCGGCACCGGCATCATGAACCGGCTTTACGAGAAATACGGCCCCCACAAGGGTAACATCGAGGGCCGCAAGAATGGCGTGCTGATCTCGAACGGCGCGGGCGAAGCCAACAGCTACGCACTCGGTCCGCTCGAGGAGCGCGGCATACTCTTCGTGGGCCATGGCGAGGCGCTCTATGAGGGCATGGTGATCGGCGAAAACGCCAAGACCGACGATCTCGAAGTCAATCCGATGAAGGCGAAGCAGCTCACCAACTTCCGCGCGTCGGGCGGCAAGGATGACGCGATCCGCCTCACCCCTCCGAAGAAAATGACGCTGGAACAGGCCATCGCCTATATCGACGATGACGAAATGGTCGAGGTGACGCCGAAGTCGATCCGCCTGCGCAAGCGCCACCTCGATCCGCACGAGCGCAAGCGCGCGTCGCGGGCCAAGGCAGCCGCCTGACGCGCGCCATACGGTAATTCCCTGACAAGAATTACCGTGACGACAATTATAAGGCCTTTCCCCGGCTTATTGCAGAATCTTGGTTAATACCGCATAGTTCGCGCCAGAACTTGCCGGGGGACAGTATATGTTGTCACGCGAGGAAAATGATCTCATCTGCCGCGTCGGGCCGGAGACCCCGATGGGCAAGGCGCTCCGCCGCTACTGGACCCCCGCGATGCAATCGAGCGACCTGCCGGAGGCGGGCGGCGATCCCTTTCGGCTGGTGCTGCTCGGGCAGGGCTTCGTCGCGTTTCGGGGCGAAGATGGGCAGGTCGCGATCCTCGACGAAGCCTGCTGCCATCGCGGCGTGAGCCTCGCGCTCGGCCATGTCGAGGGCTGCGGCATCCGCTGCATCTTCCATGGGTGGAAGTTCGCGGCCGATGGCGAGCTGGTCGACGCGCCCAACGTCTCCGAGCCGGGCTTCATGAAGCGCGTGCGCCAGCGTTCCTATCCGGTGCGTGAAGCAGGCGGCGTGATCTGGGTCTATCTCGGGCCAAAGGAGCTTGAGCCGCCCTTCCAGCACCATGCCTGGTTCGATCTCCCGCAGGAGAATCGCATCAACGCTTATCTGGTGCAGGAAGCCAATTATGTGCAGACGATGGAGGGGCTTTTCGACAGCAGCCATCTGAACATCCTGCACATCGACAGCCTGAAGGCCTATCAGAAGGCCGAAGCCGAATTCATGCAGGCCGCGCCCAGCGTGATGAGCGACACCGCTCCCTATTTCGAGGCCGAGGACACCGATTTCGGCTTCCATTATGCGGCGCTCCGTAATGTAGGCGATGGTCAGGACGTGCGTATCGCACCCTTCATCGCGCCCTATGCCTCGATCAATCCGAACGGCGATCTGTGGATGGCGGTGACGCCGATCGACGACACCCACTGCATCTATTTCCACGTCTGGTGGGATGCATCGAAGCCGATCGGCACCGATCCCTATCGCGCCCATCACCTGAAATTCGTCGGCCTAGACGACGAGACGCTCAGCAATTTCGGCCAGACCTACGCGACGATCAACAATCCCGATCGCCCGCAGATCAAGAACGGCTTCAAGCAGGACCGCACCGCGATGCGCGAGGGCAGGAGCTGGTCCGGCTTCCCGGCCTTCACCCAGGACGATTCCGCCGTCCAGATGTCCGCCGGTGCACTGCGCGACCGGACGATCGAGAATCTGTGCAATGCCGATCTCGGCATCATCAAGCTGTACCAGAATCTGCGGCGGATCGCCCTCGATGTGGCGGCGGGCAAGGAACCGCTCGGTCTCCACGCCGATCCCACCCAGATCTTTGGTGTGACCGCCGTAGTGCCTCCAGAGGGCTGGCAGGCGCTGGTTCCGACGCACAAGAAGCGGGCGAAGGGCGGTGCGGCCCCTGTCGACTCCGAGGCGGCCTTGGCTGAGGCTGACGCCTAACCCTTCGTCATTCCAGCGAAAGCTGGAATCTCTTTTGTTCTTTGGTCCGAAAAGGAAATGAGGTCCCAGCTTTCGCTGGGATGACCGTTATCGCCCGCCCGTTACTTCCATGGCGAATGCCTCAGTCATCGAAAGCGACTCCACCTCACCCGTATCGCGCGCGACGATGTAGAGCGGGCGCTGTTTGCTCTCGCGATGGGTGCGGCCGACATACAGGCCGACGATCCCGGTCATCAGCAGATTGATGCCGGAAAGCAGCGAGATCAGCACGGCGAGCGACGCCCAACCGCTGACCAGCTTCACGTGCAGCATCGCCATCGCGATTACATAGGCGCCGTACCCCAGTGCCCCGAGCGAAACGATCGCCCCGATCCAGAGCGCCATCCTGAGCGGCACGTCGGAAAACGAAATCAGCCCGTCGATCGCGAGCCGGATCATCCGGCCCCAGCTATATTTGGTGACACCCTCGGCCCGCTCGTCGCGGTCGAATTCGACGATGGTCTGACGATAGCCCATCCAGCCGAACATGCCGCGCACATAGCGGTCGCGCTCGGGCATGGATTTGAAGGTCTCGGCCACCTTGCGATCGATCAAACGAAAATCGCCGACGTCGGCAGGGATATCGACGTCCGAAAGCTGGCGCAGGAAGCGATAGTAAAGCTTGGCGGAGAGCTTCTTGAGCACGCCTTCGCCGGCGCGGCTGCGGCGGCGGGCATGGACGATCTCATAACCTTCGCGCCAGCGGGCGATCAGGTCGAGAACCGTTTCGGGCGGATCCTGCAGATCGGCGTCCATGACGATGATCGCCGCGCCTCGCGCTCGCTCGAGCCCGGCGGTGATCGCTATCTGCTGCCCGAAATTGCGCGAAAGGCCGATATAACGATAGCGCGGGTCGACGCGTGCGCGCGCCGCCGCCATCTCGGCCGAACGATCCCGGCTGCCATCATCGACAAGAACGATCTCGGAGCGCTCGCCCATGCGGGCGATCAGCGCATCAAGCGCAGTGAACAGGCGCGGGAGCGAAGCCTCTTCATTGTACATCGGGATGACGATGCTGAAGCGCGGCCGCTGCGTGATTTCCGTGAGTTCCACCATGCGGGCTTTTCGCCCGACTGTGGTTAACGGGTGGTTACGATGCGGTAGAGGATGCCGGTTTTTCCATGCCAAACCGGCTTCAGCCAGCGGGCGCGCGGACGGTCTTCGGGCGGCAGGTCGATCAGCCAGACATAGTTGAACGCCTGACGCGGCAGCTCGGTCAAGGCTTCGCGCAGGCTTTTGTCGCCGCTTTCGGGAACGCGGCATTTCTCGGGCTGGAGGACTTGCGTCGGGCTGTACTGGAAAGGCTCGGCGGCGGCATAGGTGACGGTCATCAGCCGCCCCCCCGGCATCGGCCACATACCGTTGGTAAAGGATTCACGGCGCGCGGTCGCAAGGCTGCCGAGATGCATCATCCGTTGCCAGGCCCAGCCGTCGCACGGGGTGTAAACCATCACGAAGACGCGCGAGCCGCGGTCGATATGGTCGATGGCGACGAGCTGCCGCTGATAATCGCGATCCAGCTCCTGATAGGTGACGAATTGCGCCACCATCCGCGCGACGAAGAAGGCGAGGCCGGCCACGGCAAACGCACGGTGCCATCGCGAGTCCGTCGAAACAGGCGTGAGCCCGATCAGCGCGACCGCCAGGAAATAGGGCAGCATCCGCGTATCGGCGTAAAAGACGCCTTTCAGCAGCCCGGGCGTGATCCAGTAGATGATCGCGAGCAGGATGGCCGCCAGCCCAAGCCGCGCCTCATAGCGCACGCCGATCCGCCGGATACCCAAAAAAGCCAGCGCATAGAGCATCACGGCGCTCAATATGTCGAACATCCTGAACTGATCGCGCAGGACTTCCTTCAGCTGGTAGAGCTTCAGATACCAAGGGTAAGGCAGCGTCGCGCCACCCGGTTCCTTGCCGGCCCAGATCAGGATCAAGACGAAGGCCGTGGTGAGCGGCAGCATCGCGACGGCGATGGCGAATAGCGATTGCAGCCAGTTCCGCGACAGCGCACGGCGGCCCATCACTTCGGCCGAGAAGATGATGACACCGAAAATCCCCCACCCGACCGCGTGCGCGAGGAACAGCATCGGCGACAGGATGGCGAAGAGAATGGCCCGCGCCTTGATATGGCCAAGCCGCCCCAGATGCAGCCAGAGCCCGGCGAAGACGAAGGCCAGCGCCATCGAGAGCGTGAAGTTGACGAAGCCGAGCTGGAACGGGAAGCAATAAGCCAGCGGCAACGCGAAAAGCGCCGTGGGCGGGACGCGCCCATGAATTTCGCGCGCGAGATAGAGCATGCCCAGCATCGTCAGCGGCGGGATGGCGAGGACGATCAGCTTGACCGCTGTTTCCAGCGGCAGGATCTGCGCTATTGGCACCACGAGCAGATCGACGCCCAGATTGCCGAACAGCGCCCAGCGGAAGTCATACCATTGCCGAAGGTACGCAGAATGGCCGAGATCAAGCTCGATCCGGTAACGTGCAATATGGCCGGGCAGGTCGGTGAGCGGCGGTATTGTGGGAAGCAGAAGGGGGATGATACTCGCGACGATGACGAACAGCGCCAGCCACTTGCTGTCGAGAAATGATCGGGATGGGGCCTGAGCCGAGAACATAACGGCGCTCTAGCCCCTCATGGTTAACGGCGCGTTTGTAAGAAAAGCCGGCATATCCCTCCTCGTCATGCTGAAACAAGTTCAGCATGACGGAGAGAGCAAGGCCGAGGTCAACGGCTCAGCGCCAGCACGGCCTTCCACTCCGCGTCCGTCACCGGGCTGACGCTCAGCCGGCTCTGGCGGATCATCACCATCTCGGCGAGTTTCGGTTCCGCCTTCATGGCCTTCAGGGTCACCGCGGGATTGACGGCCTTCACCGGCTTCACGCGTACCGCCGTCCAGTCGGCATCCTTGGGATCGGGATGCGGATCGGTGGTGACCTCCATGATGCCGACCACAGCCTTCACGTCGCCCGAATGGTAGAACAGCCCCTTGTCGCCCGGTTTCATCGCCCGCAGGTGAAGCCGCGCCGCGAAATTTCGGACGCCGTCCCATTCGGTTTCGCCATCGCGCTGCAGGTCTTCCCACGAATAGCTCTCGGGCTCGGACTTCATCAGCCAATAGGCCATCGCGACACTCCTCCGGTTTGCGGTCACCCTAGCCGAGCATGGTCCATCGGTCGAATGTCGCCGCCTGCCCATGGATCGTGCCCTCGGCATCGATGACGTTCCAGACGACGGCCTGTTCGATGCGGAAGCGGCGGCCGGTCGCTGAAACACGGATGCCGGCATAGTCGTCGATATAACCGTCGCGGGTGACTCGATCGAGCAAGCGCGCGCGTTCGTCGCGGTGCACGGGCTCGGCGGACAAGCGCGACGGCAGTTGCGCGAACTGCTCCGGCGTCATTTCAAACAGTGAGAGCGCCAGTGCATTGCCGTAGAAGAAGACCGGATCGGGCTCAGTGCCATGGGCGAGGATGGCGCGCGGCGCAGTCCATAGATCACCGTCGCTATCGATCAGCTTCTGGCCGGTCAGCCGCTGAAAGCTCTCGGCGATCAGGGCCAGCCGATCCGCCGCGACCGCCATCACAGCGCCTTGGAATAGATCCGGTAGATCTTGTTGACGCGGCTCTCGATCGTCTCGGCGATCGAGCGCATCCCCTGATTATCTTCAAGGATCCAGCCAATCTCGCCCCGCGTCGCGCCATAATCCCGCACCGCATCGCGACGGATATATTCGATCATCATGAAGGCGAGCTGGCTCGCCAGCCGCGTCGATTGCAGCCGCTTCACTACACCCATCAGCGGCACGCGCATCGTCCGCACCTTGGGTTTGCGCAGCCGCAGCAGGAGCTTGGCCCACCCGAACGGGAACAGCGAGCCACCCAGATCGCGGGTGAATTCATTGAGATCCGGCCAGGTCATCATGAAGGCGACCGGCTCGCCCTCCACCTCGGCAACGCGGATCAGATCCTCGAACACGATCGGCTTCAGCTTCTTGCCGGTGTAGGCGATCTCGCTGGGCGTGATCGGGACGAAGCCCCAATTGTCCGACCAGGCATCGTTGAGGATTGACAGGATCAGCGCGGCTTCCTCGTCGAAGCGGCTCTTGTCGACCTTGCGGATGGTGATGCGCGGGTTGCGCTCGCCTGATTGCACGATGCGCTGCACGAGTGGCGGGAATTCCTGGGTGATGTCGAGTTCATAGGTCAGCAGATCCTTGATCCCGGCATAGCCCAGCGCCTCGATCCAGCCCTGATAGGCGGGGTTGGCATGACCCATCATCACCGTCGGCGGATGATCATGGCCCTTCACAAGCAGGCCCGGCTCTTCCCAGATCGAGCAGCTGATCGGTGCCATCGCGCTGGTCATGCCCTTGTCGCGCAGCCATTGTTCGGCGGTGGAAATCAAGGCCGTGGCGACCTCGGCATCGGCTGCTTCGAACAGGCCCCAGTTGCCGACCCCCGGTCCGCCACCCTGTTCGGACGACATGCCCAGCAGCAGATGGTCGATATGCGCCGAGATGCGGCCGACCACCTGCCCGCCGCGCTCGGCAAGATAGAGCTGCTGCTCGGCATGTTCATAGAAGGGGTTCTTGCCCGGCGTGATCAGTTCCATCGCTTCCATGCGGAGCGGCGGAATCCAGTTCGGGTCCTTGCCGTTGAAGCGATAGGCGACGTCGACGAACGTCTTGCGGTCGCGGTTGCCCGCGACCGGGCGGACCGTCAGCCCCCCCGTCACGGCTTAATCGCGCTGGCGCTGGCGGGGATGGCCGGTCGCGACGCCGCCAGAAAGCCGGGCAACGTGCGGATAACGGGCGGCAACCTCGGTCGTGTAGCCGAGGTTGAAGACGGTCGGGCTCTTCTCCGGCCGCTCGGCGCGCTCGTAAAAAGTGCCGAACAGACGGTCCCAGAAGAAAGTGGTGATGCCGTAATTGCCGTTCTCGTCGTGAAAATGGTGCGCCATGTGACGCGCCTTCATCGCGGCGAGATATTTGCTTTTCGGCTTGTACGCCAGATGCTGAATGCAGTGGCAGAATTCGTAAAAAGCGGTGGTCAGCAGACCGGTCGAAAAAGCCGCGAGCGCACCACCGGTTCCGCCGATCAACCAGCCGACCGGCGCGGTCGCAAGCGCGATTGTCGGCAGCGTCGTGTGAAGCGCGCCAAACAGCACCTCGAGATGGTTCGGATCCTGATGATGATCATAATGGATGCGCTTCCAGGTCGCCGCGAGCACGGGCACCTTGAACATCCAGCGGCTGTGCAGGATCCAGCGATGGATCAGATACCAGGCCAGCGGATAGACCATCACCGCCGCCGCGATCGATGCGGCCGTATCGAGGAACGGCGCCGGATAGCGGAACCACAGCGCACCCGAAATCACCGCCAGCAGCAGATAGGCGATGATCGCCGGATACTGGAAATAGGCGACGACCAGCTCCTTGAGCGTCATCTTGTCGAGATGATGCGAGCGGCGCCAGAAAGCTCCGCGCAGGGTCTGTTCGGTCTTCACGGTCTGATCCTTACGTACATGCCCCGCGCTATGTAGGTGCAATGCGGCAGATTTGCGACCAAAGCTGGTCGTCATTCCTCGGTTCGGATCAGAACCATCTCGCCGATGAACAGGAACAGAATGAACGGCGCCCACGCGGCGAGCAGCGGCGGATAGGCACCGATATTGCCCATCGCCAGCGCGAAATTATCCGCCACGAAGTACAGAAATCCAAGCGCCATGCCGATCACGGCGCGGACGAACAGCTGCCCGGATCGTGCGATGCCGAACGCGGCGACGCCGGCCAGCAGGGGCATCAGGATCGCCGACATCGGGCCGGACAGCTTGTGCCACAATCCGGACTCAAGCGATTCCGTGGGCCGCCCGGCGGCCTTGAGGTCATGGATCGCCTTCAGCAGCGCCCCAAACGAGAGTTCGTCGGGATCGACCGACGCAAGCGTGAAGCGATCGGGCGTCACATTCGCGCCCATGTGGAATTCGGGGATGGTCCGCTCCCGCACGGTGGTCACGTCGAATTGCTTCGCATCGCGGAGCACCCATTCGTCCGCCTCGCGTACGGCGAGCTTGCCGGTGATGATATGCTTCAATTCCCCGCCGGTCCGGTCATAGACGCTCACGCCGTGCAGCTGGGTGCGTTCCCGCGTTCCGCTGACCGTGTCGGCATGGATAAGGTCGTCACCGGCGCGCACCCAGACATTGGTCTTGATACCGGCCTGCCGCTGCACCGGCCCGTAATCGACCGCCTGCCAAGCATTTAGCGTCCGGGTCGCGCGAGCGACGACATGATCGTTGAACCAGAAGGACAGCGCCGCGATGCCGATGCTCGCCACCACCAGCGGGGCAAGGATTTGGTGCGCGGATATGCCCGCCGCCTTCATCGCGATCACTTCGCTATGCTGGTTGAGCGTCGCCAGCGTGATGAGCGTCGCCAGCAGCGACGAGAAGGGCAGGAAACGCGCGACGATCTGCGGCGCGCGCAGCGCCAGATAATGCCAGATCTGCGCCTCGCCATTGCCGGGATAGGCGAGAATATTCCCGGATTCGCCGAGCAGGTCGAGCGCGAGCAGAATGATCACCAGCGCCGCGAGCACCGCCGCGAAGCGCATCAGGAACATCTGCGCCATATAGAAGGTGATCGTGCGCGAGGCGAAGAACCTGATGTTCATGCCGCTGCCCCCCGCGGCGATTTCCGCAACAGCTTCAGCCATTTGAGAACGAAGGCGACCGCCTTTGACGCCCCGCGTTCAAGGGCGCCGATAGGCTGGCCGCCGGGGACGTGCGCAAGAGTATGGTACATCCACCACACCAGCCCGGTGAACGCGAGGAATGGCACCCAGAGCGCAATGATCGGCTCGATCCGCCCAAGCGCGGCGACGCTGGACGCATATTCGTTGATCTTGTGCTGAGTCACCAGAATCACGATCGACAGGAATACGCCGAGCGCCGAGGAGGATCGCTTCGGCGGCACCGCGAGCGCCACCGCCAGCAGCGGCAGCAGGAACATGGTCGCGACCTCGACCAGCCGGAAATGGAATTCGGCGCGATATTCGTGGCGTATTCGCTCCGCCGTCATCGGCTTGTGCGCGTCGATGACCAGTTCGGGCATGGTCAGTTCGCGATCACGCCCGCCACGCTCCCGGAAGGCGCCGGTGCGCGGCAGATCGATCGGAAGGTCATGGCCGACGAACTGCAGCACGCGCGGCGCTTCATAACCCGGCGCATTATGGACCAGCACGCCGTTCGACAGGCGCAGGATGATCGTGTCGGGATCGTCCGTGGCCATGAAGGTGCCATGATCTGCCGTGACGGCGAGCGACTTGCCATCCTTCCCGTCGGCCCGGACGAAAATGCCTGTCAAATCCTTCCCACCGTCCCGGCTCTGCTCGACCCTCAGCGTCATGCGCTTGCCCAGCCGGGTAAACTCGCCGACCTTGATCGACGCGCCGAGCGCGCCCGAGCGCAATTCGTAGCGCAGCCCCTCATAGGCATAGCGCGCGTAGGGCTGGATGAAGCCGACGATCGCCAGATTGAGCAGCGCCAGCCCCGCCGCATAGGCGAAGGGCACGCGCAGCAGCCGGCCGTAACTGAGCCCGATCGCCCGCATCACGTCCAGTTCCGACGACAGCGCCAGCTTACGGAACGCCAGCAATATGCCCAGCATCAGCCCGATCGGGATGCCGAGTGACATATATTCAGGGATCAGATTCGCCAGCATCCGCCATACGACGCTGACCGGCCCACCCTCCGACGCCACGAAGTCGAACAGCCGGAGCATCTTGTCGAGCAGCAGCAGCATCGCCGCGATCGTCAGCGTCGCGAACAGCGGAATCGCGATCAGCTTGGCGATGTATCGATCTGTCAGGCTCAGATTTCCCAACTGTGGACGCCTCCTGACCATGTTTTGGCCGCAAACTGGACCGATCTAGAAAACACAGAGGGGTTCATGGCCCGGTACTGCGTCAGCGGACGGGCTATAGCTTCCAGGAGTCGCGTGGTCATGTTGAAACTGTTCGGATGGGCGATGATGACGGCGGTCGCTGTAGGCGGCACGCTTTCGCTCGCCCGCGCCGAAGCGATGAATGCGGCCGCCCCGGTCTGCAGAGCCGGCGGCAGCCCGGCGATTCTCGTTGAGGTGATCGGCGTCCGATCCGATGCAGGCACCGTCCGTGTCCAGGCCTATGGCGGCGATCCCGCGCGTTATTTCGACAAGGGCACCTATATCGAGCGAATCGAGATGCCGACCGTGCAGGCGCGCGAAATCTGCGTGCCGCTGCCCAAGCCCGGCACCTATGCGATCTCGGTCCGCCATGACGCCAACGGCAACGGCAAGGCCGACATGAAGGATGGCGGCGGCATGTCCGGCAATCCGCAGTTTTCGGTGTGGGACCTGATCGTCAAGAACAAGCCCGATCCGAAGCAGGTGCAGGTGCATGTCGGGCAGGGTGTCACGCCGGTGCGCGTCGTGATGAATTATGTGCAGGGCGGCTCGTTCAGGCCGGTCGCGACCAGATAATGGCCCGCGTCGCCCTCCTTTCGAATCCGAAATCGACGGGCAACCGTTCGCTGCTTCCGCGCATCCGCAGCTTCTGCGCCGAACATAAGGACATCTTCCACTATGAGGTGGAGCATGTCGACCAGATCGGCGAGGCGCTGCGCTCGATCGCGCAGGTCGAGCCCAAGGTGCTGGTCATCAACGGCGGCGACGGCACCGTGCAGGCCGCGCTGACCGAGCTTTATCATGGCGAGCATTTCGGAGAGAAAGCCCCCCCGGTCGCGGTGCTACCGAACGGTAAGACCAACCTGATCGCGCTCGACCTCGGCGCGGTCGGCGATCCGCTGGTGGCCCTGGAAAAGATCCTCGAGCTGGCCCGCGATGACATGTCCGACCATCTGGTCGCCCGCGAGCTGATCGCGCTTTCCGACGGCAGCGCAAATGGTCGTCCGGTGCTGGGCATGTTCCTTGGCGGTGCCGGCCTCGCTGATTCGATCCTGTTCTGCCGCCACAAGATCTATCCGTTGGGGCTGCCCAACGGGTTCAGCCATGTGCTGACCGCACTGGCCGTGTTCGTCTCGCTGGTGTTCGGCATTCGCGCCGCGTTCCTGCCGCCGCGCCCCAATCCGGTGAAGGTCTCGCTGCTCCGGCAAGGGCAGTTCCAGGGCCAGTTCGCGCTGCTGATCGTGACGACGCTGCACAAGCTGCTACTCGGCAGCGGCACCGGCCCGCTTGACGCCAAGGGTTCGCTCAAGCTGATGATGGTCGATCAAAGCCCGATGGCGCTGCTGCGCGCAGTCGTGGGCGGCATTTCCGGCCGCATGGGCAAGCAGGGGATGCGCGGCGTCCATCTTGAACATGGCGACGAGATCCGGATCGAGAGCGACCGTTCGAGCGTGATCCTCGACGGCGAGCTGTTCGAGGCACGCGCCGGCCATCCGATCGTGCTGAAGCCGACCGCGCCGGTGCCCTTCCTCAAGCTCGCGGCCTGACGCTCGCTTTCGGCCACAGCCGACCCTATTCTCACGGCATGACGTCCCCGCTCGCTGATCTTGTCGCGGCCGAACTGGCCTTGCCGGTCGATCCGCGCGTCACCCGGCTCGCGACGGCGATCGCCGGGCATCATGGCGCGGCATCGGCGGGGGTGCTGTTCTACGGCTCCTGTCTGCGCCAGGCCGAACTCGACGGGCTGATGCTCGATTTCTACCTGAT
>Ga0207674_10002716_pt1 | contig 22070 bp, 16 predicted proteins | sample KBSCornC72_FD_184303 | JGI IMG/M metagenome (GOLD analysis project Ga0207674, IMG submission 184303) | Corn rhizosphere microbial communities from Kellogg Biological Station, Michigan, USA - KBS Corn C7-2 (SPAdes) (version 2) | ecosystem: Host-associated > Plants > Roots > Rhizosphere > Soil ...
GTCGTTACCGAAATCGCTTTCGCTTCTTTACTTCTCATCGGCGCAGGTCTTCTACTAAGGAGCTTCCTTCGAGTGCTTGACGTAGATCTTGGATTTCAGCCAGAGCAAGTGGCAACAATCCGGATCGAGCCGGGCGCCGGATATAGCACTCAGGCCAAACGGAATGCTTACTTTGACGAGGTACTCCGGCTGGTCCAAAGCACACCCGGAATAGAGTCAAGTGGATTGACCGACGTTCTACCGTTAGAAGGTGATCGAAGTTGGGGTGTGGCTGCAAAGGGGCAGGTTTATGACAAAGATAATTATCCCGAAGCGTTTGTCCGAATTGTCAGTGATGGATATCTGAAGACTATGGGAATTCCAATTCTGTCCGGGCGAGACTTTACGGATCGTGACTCGCCAAACAGTGAACAAGTAATCATCGTCAATGAAACACTTGCTCGAAGACTTTGGCCGGGCCAGGACCCCATTGGTCAGATGGTCACCCAGGATGGAGGTCGCCGTGTGGTCGGGGTCGTGGGTGGGGTGCGGCACGTCACCGTTGAACAAGACTCAGGCAACGAAATGTATATACCTATCCGACAGACGACCGACTTCGCAGCCGTCGAGCTGGTAATGCGGACGACTCTATCACGAGCTAGTCTTCCCTCAACGATTCGGTCGGCGGTGAAGCCGCTTAATTTGAACCTCGGCACAAGTGAGTTTAGAACCGTGCAGCAACTCGTTGACAAAGCTACCTCACCGCGAAGGTTTGTAGTGATGATGTTGACTGGTTTTTCTACGTTCGCTTTGATTCTGGCGGCTCTTGGAATTTACGCAGTAATCTCTTATTCAGTGCATCAGCGTACGCAGGAAATTGGGATTCGCATGGCACTCGGAGAGTCGGCCCGAAGACTGCAAATGAGGATAATTCGGCAAACACTTCGGCTGGCAATTATCGGAGTCGTTATCGGTCTCACTGCTTCGTGGTTTATGACGCGAGCGCTGTCAGGGTTACTTTTCGGCGTAACCGCAACTGATCCAGCATCATTCATTGGAACGGTAACAGTGCTGCTCGTAGTCGCAGCGGCTGCCGGTTATTTCCCCGCGCGACGCGCTTCGCAAATCGACCCAATTGCGGCTCTTCGTTCGAACTAATCAGCTGGCCGGTAAGAAGAAGCGCTGTGTTTCACATTTATTCCCGCACCCCAACGCTCCCACTTCTCCTCGTGAGCGCGGCGTAGTGCGGAGGAACTACGAAGACTCATAAACGCCCATACCAAACTTGTCTGTTTGATTCCTACCACAAGCTGAATCAGACGATCCATTCCTCCGATACCGATTGCAGAAAGGTAGACAATTCGGTTTTTTGGGCGAATCAACTGTGAACGTGTTGGAACTCAATTTGGAAATCACTCTGATTGATTCAGCTGACTAAATTGTCAACAAAAGGAGATTACGTTTTTGCTTATAAAGGTGAGGTAAAGAGTTCGTAAAAAGTTTTATAAAGGCGCTCCCTGCGTCCCTCTGCGGACCTCTGCGATGCTCCTCTATAGCCGACGTGAGCTCTGTGGCGATCAGAAAATACGCAGAGGGACGCAGAAGGAATTGTTAGAGAGGGATATTGATTGGGCTAAAGCAGCGAGTGTGGCTCGGAATGTTTAGACACTCACGAGCTCTTCATGCGAGGGTGAATTCTTCAGAGTCTCTTCAAACCATTTCAGACGCTCGCGAAGCTTTACAACCTCGCCAATCACTATCACGGCAGGCGCACGCAACGCTTCCTCCTGGGCCAACAGCCCAATCGTCGCAAGTGTTCCGATAAACGTCTGTTGCCCTTCATAAGAGCCCCAACGTATAACTGCGACCGGCGTATCGCCCGCCCGACCCCTGGCGATTAGGTCGGCAGCAATCTCCTGAAGATGTTTTGCCCCCATCAAGACTACGAGCGTGTCTGCAACTGGATCGTTCGATGGTTGATAAGTTCCCGCCTTAGCACTTGCGCCGCTTAATATTGTCACCGACGACGAATGATCTCGATGAGTTAGCGGAATCCCTGCATAGGCAGGAACGGCCAGCGCAGAACTAATGCCCGGCACAATCTGAAACGGGATTTCAGCTACCTGCAAAGCTTCCGCCTCTTCCGCACCGCGTCCGAAAAGAAATGGATCGCCTCCTTTGAGACGAACGACTCGTTGCCCTTTTGACGCACGCGCAATCAGCAGCGCGTTGATCTCTGACTGCGGAGTCTGGCTTCCCCCTCCTACCTTTCCAACGTAAACACGCTCGACGCCCGGAGGAAGGAGCGAAAGAATGTCGGGGTTTACAAGATAGTCATAGATCACAACATCACATGACATAAGCAGCTTGTGGGCCCTAATTGTTAATAGCTCTGGATCACCTGGACCAGCACCAACCAGATAGACTGATCCTGGTTTTGCCCGATTTCGGCCGGACATCTCCTTCTGAGGCTGGGCGCGAATTGTTTCTCGTATTCGTTCTATCGAAGCGGAAATAACGAGCGGATGTGCTGACAGTGGCTCACTAATCCAAAATGTAACTTCGGGATGAGCATCAGCCGCCGCCTGAACTTCTACTGGAATATCGCCCCGAGTATGCCTGCCAGGCGAGAGAAAATATGGATGCACAACGATCTCCCGGACACCACGGTGGACCAGGCGAGCAACACCCTCTTTAATATTCGGATGTTCGATCTCCAGGAAAGCGGCTTCGACAAATTGAAAGGAACCGCACTCGGCTATGCGATCTGACGCCCGCCGCACGTCATCGTTCGCCTCACGCCGTCGACTTCCATGACCGACGACGAGTATTCCAATTTTCGGGAGATGGCTCATGCTACGTGTACAGACACCCTTAGAGGTATGTCCGAGGTGTACCTCACAAAATTAGTAGCTTCGGACAGGATTTCTTTTGCGATTTCTTCATGAGGCATTTCCAGTCCACTGGATTTCAATCGCTCGAACCGTGTCGAAACACCTTGCCAGCGACCTTCTGTATCACCCGTTAGAACAAAGAGATTTTCGAATTCCCAGAGCGCTTCCTCCGATTTAAACGGATCCACGAGGCGCTGATACAACGGGACGCGAGCGGCGGCCGCAGCTGCCTCATAAGAGGCTATTACGGAATGCGAATACTCTTTGTGGTAAAAGTAGGCCTCGGCCTGGTCCAACCACTCGAACGCAGTTTCAATCAGGGGAACCTTTTCTGCGACCGTCGAACCGGCACACTCACCCTTAATTCCCCTTCGAACCGCAAAACGTTCGTGTTCGTGTCCATAGTCCTCGAAGAAAGAAGGATCATCCTCAAAAGATGGAACATGCTGCAGAGACTCAGTGATGCCCTTCAGGCGCTGAATACCCAAGCGACCAACAAATTCGTTGAATGTTTCTCCAGAAATTTTCTCTGCCTCAAAATGAGCAAGCAGAGTCTTTGTCAACTGAACACAATTCTTCGCGGGAAACTTGCCAAGTAACTGGCCGAACTGTGTTTCCAATCCGTGAGCCTGGCCACCTACAGTCACAAAATGCGCCGGCACGACATGGTCGTCATGACTAAGAGCCGCCGAGTAAAATCCGATATTCGCTATCGCATGTTGCGCACACCCATTTGGACACCCTGAGATTTTTATTTTTAGAGGTCCCACTGTATCGACGTATTCGCGCATCGAAGCATTGAATGCTTCGTCGAGCGCGCTACCCAAACCTTTTGCTGACGCGATCCCAAGCCGGCAAGTATCAGAACCGGGACAAGTGGTGACGTCCGCAATCGTTCCGACCCCTCTATCGGCAAGCGACACTTCGCAGAGATTCGCATAGAGATCTAAGAGTTCATCCTGCGGTACCCAAGGCAGATAGATGTTTTGCTCTACTGAGATTCTCAACTGACTTGCGGAAAACCGTTCCGCAATCTGAGCCAGTTTTCGCGCACGCTCCGAGGTCAAGTCACCTAGTTTTATGCGAACATGCACTCCACGGAATGATGAATTTGAGTGTGCAATTACTGACTCCTGGGCCCAGGACTTGAAATTATCGTTCTCAACTCTTGCACTGAGTACGTTCAGCCCTTTTCTTCGAGCGTTATGACTTACCGATTCGACAGACTGTGCGCTCTCGAAGTACTCATCCTGAATAATTGGTCCAACCAGGCTGCGTTCGTCGTCGAGCGCGTTGCAAAACTTCTCCCAGCCCATCGTCTCAATCAAGAACTTCATGCGAGCTTTCATCCGAGCCTTACGCTCGCCGTACCTATCGAATAACCGCAGCGCCGCAGCCACCAGATTGAACAGTTCATCGGAAGGAAGAAAATCTGTGTAGAGACGGGCCAGGTGAGGTGCAGCGCCTAATCCGCCACCGAGAAAGACTCGGAAACCTGGTTGCGTCTGGCCGTCTCGAGTTCGAGTCACCGCCCAGAAACCAAGGTCATGAATTCGCAAGCGCGAATGGTCTTCACTGCAACCTTCAAACGCAATCTTAAATTTTCTACCAAGATTCTGGTTCCACTTATTGCGGACTAGAAACTGAAATAAAGCCTGCGCGTAAGGGAGCACATTGAAGGCTTCATCAGCAGCCGTGCCAGCTCGATAACATGAAGTGATATTTCGCACTGTGTTACCGCAGGCTTCACGTGTGGTGATTTCGGCAGCAGCGAGGAAGCGTAACAGGTCAGGAACTTCTTCGAGTTTTACGTAATAGATCTGGGCGTCTTCACGAGTAGTGAAATGGATGAAGCCGCTCCCATATATATCCGCGGCATCCGCCAGACGAATCAGCTGATCTGAGCGCAGCAGACCACCCGGGATTTTGATGCGCTGCATCTGAACACCTTCTTGACGCTGCGCATAAGTTCCAAAGTGCAGACGAAGTTTCTGCATTTTGGTCTCATCTAATTCATTTAGCCGATAGCGCTTGATCTGTGCTTCATAGTGGTCCAGTTCGGCGACGATATCGGCAGGTAACAGGCTTCGGTCATCAATTTCAACTTTCATCGCAACACGCTTTCTCGGAACCTCAGCTACTTTTTACTCGGCGTACAAAAACAAAAAAGCCGCTCGACTTGAGCGGCCGCGTTTGCATTCATAGTAATGAGAAAACTTCTATGGCATACACTCGCTCCGCCCGCGGAACAACGGACAACACATACACGCGCAACCGCAGTTACCTTTGGCGGCCAGAGCGAACGCTGAGCTGTTATGCTTGATTACCATTGAAGACAATTACTTATACGCCCAACAAAAGTCATTCGTCAACAGAACTCTTTGATAGGGTACCGCCAGCGCAGCCGGATTGCTGCACCTTGATGAGTGGTTTCTTTGTGTAGAGTACCGCGAGCGTAGCGACCGGATGCTGCACTCAACCTTGTTAGGGACGACTCGTTGAGTTTGCCATCCGGTCGCTGCGCTCGCGGTACTGTACTAAGCGCTCGAGAGTCTTCGTATCCTCAACGCAATCGGTAAAATACAGACTACATATTTGTAGGACGGGGTTGTTCGACAGACAAAAACGTAGGGCGAATCCCATCCAATCCCGATTTATCTTGTGTTCCTTACAGTAACTGCCTCGCAGAGCATTTTGAGTCGGGCGTGAATTGCATGCTTCAAAGTGGGCTTTCCCTCAAAGGGCGTCAGTTTGCTTCTTCGCCGGTTGTTTGGGGACTTCCCTCGACTCCGATCCTCAGCTGATGACCGACAAAAACGTTTGCTGAATTTATTAAAACGACAATTTTGTCGCCCTTCCCTGCATGTCTAAAGATAGTATTCCCCAGCAAAACCACTTGTTTTCGAGATAAGTCTCATAAGATTCCTCGCGGCACCAGCCTTGCTCTTAGCGATCATTCGAATCATTTCTTTCCGCGCAGAGAATCCTGATCAAGACCTTAAAGCTGTCTCAAAGCGGAAGAAATTATTCGCCAATTTGAGTCAGCGAGAATTGCAAAGGTCTTTCCGAAAATTCAGAAGGAGACTAAGGAATGAAACCTCTAAGAAAGAAACTGATCATCTTAGGCCTGCCAATATGCACTGCGACGTTCGCCATTAGCGCGTTTGCCCAGACCGCCTCAGTGGCAGCTACGGATGATCGCGTGACTAAATTGGAGGCAGCCTTAACTAATGCGCAGATGGCTGGCGATAACGCATGGATGCTGACGTGCGCCGCCCTGGTTCTAATGATGACTGGACCTGGCCTTGCTCTCTTCTACGGTGGACTGGTTCGGAAGAAAAACGTGCTGGCCACAATGATGCAGAGTTTTATCTTGATGGCAGTAGTTACAGTTCTATGGGCCATCTACGGTTATAGCCTCGCATTCTCCGAAGGTAATGCATTCGTTGGCAGTTTTCACTATCTATTTCTAAGGGGAGTCGGAGCCGCGCCAAACGCTGACTATGCTGCAACCATTCCACAGCAGACCTTCATGGTCTATCAATTGATGTTCGCTATCATCACGCCTGCTTTGATCACGGGCGCTTTTGCCGAGCGCATCAAGTTTAGCGCCATGCTGTTGTTCACCGTCCTTTGGGCAACAATCATTTATTTTCCTCTGGCACATATGGTGTGGGGAAAGGGAGGTTTACTCAACGCAGTGTTGGGCGGCAGCATTCCGGCCCTTGATTTTGCCGGTGGCACCGTGGTCCATATTTCGTCCGGTTTCTCCGCATTGGTCTGTGCACTGTACCTTGGCAAGCGAGTTGGGTTTGACAGGGATCCTATTGCACCACCACACAATCTTGTACTGAGTGTGATTGGCGCTTGTATGCTGTGGGTAGGTTGGTTCGGCTTTAACGCCGGCAGTGCTCTGCAGGCTAGTTCTCTCGCGACTTCGGCTTTTGTAGCTACCCATTTCGCGGCCGCCGCAGCCACACTCGCCTGGATGCTTGGTGAATGGCTGCGCACAGGCAAGCCCACAGTTCTTGGTGCAATCTCAGGGGCCGTCGCAGGTTTAGTAGGAATTACTCCCGCGGCTGGTTTCGTCACTCCGATGTCGGCACTCATCATCGGTTTCATCGCGGGGCTCGCTTGCTTCCTGATGGTATCTGAAGTGAAGAAGCGTGTCGGTTACGATGATTCGTTGGATGCATTCGGAGTGCATGGCGCCGGTGGAACAGTCGGTGCGATCCTAACCGGAATATTTGCAACGAGAGCTGTTAACGCAATTTTCAAGGATGGCGCCGGCAATCCCCTGCCCGTGGGACTTATTGACGGTAATGTGGTCCAGGTCCGCAACCAACTGATCGCGATAGGGATCACCGTCACTCTTTCAGTGGTCGCCACATTCGCTATTCTTAAGTTTGTCGACCTGGTCGTTGGTGTTCGAGTGAGCGGTGAGGACGAGCTACGCGGACTCGATCTCAGTCAACACAGCGAAGAAGCGTATTGTATGGAGATTGATCTTCATCCGGTGGTACACCCTGCTCACGAGCCAACACACATTCATACGGTTCACGAAGCGACGCACGCAGCTATCGCCTCTGCCGCCACTGTCGGAAAGTAAATTTCGCATCTCTTGAGGGCTGCGGCCCTGGCTGTCTTCGTGTTTAGTTCGTTGTAATTTTCGTGGATCGCCCGGAATAAGCTGAGAAAAGTCCTGGCATCAACGGCGCCGGAAGACAAAGATCGAGTTACCGATCATTGCTTCCGGCGTCCGATTGACATAAGTATCGATGACTTTCTTTTGTTGAGACGAAAGCCCAATCTCAAGCATGTACCAGGCTCCGATGGCGACGTACTTTGGACCAGCATCGGGCGGCCCGCTCGTATTATTTGACTGACTGTTTTCGTCTTCAGATTCGCTACTCTCGCTCTCAGGTTCGGCAGGATCCTCTTCATCTTCCCAACCTGGCAGATCCTCAGCTTGAACTCCATAGAACTTAAGAAACTCTCCTCCAATCATCACGCCGGCTACTCGATTCTCTCCCCGATCTTTCAGATACCGAGCGAGCGTCTTGACCTCCTGGCCAGTTTCCACGTTTGAATCGGAAAGCATCTTCCATCCTTGCGCAGTTCCACCCCCGAAAGGACTGAAATACGTAAGATAATTTGGGTAGGTGGAGAGCGCGATAACACCGGTGCTCACGAGGACAATGCCAATACACGTCAGAGCGATCGTTCGAATGAGCTTGTGCTTGACTGAAAAACCAGCTGACAGGAATCCGGCTCCGGCAATCGCGCAAAAAGGGAAAATAGGAAGAATGTGTCTGACGCCAATGTTGAGATGCGAGGTCATGGACATCCCGAGATAGAGCATTGGAGGGAGAACCGGGTACAGCAGATCTGCCCGTTTCTCCTTGAACACGCGAAAAGAAACCCAACAGATCCCGAGCACCGATGAAATCAAAAATGGAATTGTAGTCTTTAGAGCGAAGGCAACTGGAAAATAGTACCACCAGCCTTTATTCGAGACCTGGCCCAGCAGAAATGCCGGCCTACCTTCACGACTGTCCTCGACAACCATGTTGATTCCATACACGAAATACTTTGGCAGTAATGGAGGAAGCCACATTAAAAACTTCTGACAAAACTCAGCGAGATGTCCCGAGAGATAAAACCATCCTCCAATGATCGAACTTTCATCCTCGTCAATTTTCTCGGTATGAAAAGAATAAGCTGCGAGCAAGATCAGATACGCTGTGACAAACACGAGGATTGCAGAGGTGACGATCGAAACTAAGGATGTTCGTTTTTGAAGTAATTTTACGGCGCCGTTTACGACGACTACCACGAGTGATAATGGCAACAGCACTACCAAAGAATATTTGGCGATTAACCCAAATCCCAAAGCCGCGCCTAGAGTGAGACCAGTAACTGGCCCAGTCTCACTCAGATATTTTCTAAGCGCTACAACAAACACAACTAATCCAAGCGCCGCCGCAATATCATTCTGGACCACAATCGAGTTGCCCAAAATATTAGGCTCTGTGATCAATAAAATTGCCGCCATCATTCCCGCTAGTGGGCCAAACAATTGCCTTCCGAACCACCAGACAACAACGGTTAAGAATAGTGGGAGAACTAAGACAGGTAATCGCCCCCAAAAAGAAATTCTTTCGAATTGAGGGGTGTTGATATCAAAGAAGGCTTCCTCAATTCGCTCCATACCGTCGTTTGGATCACCGGCCGTCGCCGCTTGCTCCCACCCAGGCGAATCAAAAGGAAATCGCGGGTGAATTCTCCAGAGGCCGGCAGCGCTTAACAGTTTTATGAACGGAGGGTGCTCTTGATTCAGTCGATAATCATGCGTCAAGAGATAGGAATAGCCAGCCGGTATGTGCATCGAATCGTCGATGAAGAGGCCCTTCTGTGATAACAGTGAGAGCGAGATGAGAGTTTGGGTGACGAGTATTACTGAGAGGAGAATGATCTCAGCAAGAGGTTTTTGGTGTAGCTGTAAAACTGAAAAGAAACCGCGCTTCATCTTCCGAACGATCGCGTCATTCAGATTCGGTTGCTCTAGAGGTAGTCTGCATCACCCTGCGCTTCTCTACCGTCATTCTGCGTACACGCTGAAACCTTGTTCCAAGGTTGGAAGGCGCCACCCGCGAAGAAGTTCAATCATGGTGCGTCGGACTGCGCGCTTGATGTATTCATCTCACCTTCGCCGACTGGTTCGGCGTTTGTCCTGATGTTCGCAATGTTTCCGGGCCTAACTTCAAACTCAACGTAAACGGGCTTCTCATTTCTAAGTATATCGATGATATTTGGATAGTCTTCCGCAAGGTAATGGCACGAAATGTAGCCACTGGATTTCCGCGTGTCGCTGTTAGGCATCGTCTCCGCGCTATGATGAAAGTAGGCTGCACCTACCAGAGCATTATCATCATCCCTCAACCCGATTATGGCCCGGTAGGGATAGTTAGCAAGATTTTTACCCCCCGCGTAGTAAGCGACGTCGTATTTCTTTATCTCTATAACAGCCATGCAAGGAATTCCCCCATTTCAAGTATGTTGGACTAATTATTAATAGAACCCGATTCTACACGTTACCTAACACTCTTGATAACTCCTTGTGGCACTAACTATCATCCCGGCTTTGCTGCTTCGACTCATCTGGTGCAGAAGCGAACCATTGCGACTTCGGAACGAATACCTTCTCAGGCGGCTGTGATTCGAAGTGAGGTGACATAATCTGAACGCCATTCTCGTTAAAGGCATCCTGAATATGCATATGTAATTCGGATAGTATTGGCACTCGCTGTGCAGGGTCTTCTAGGTTAATAATCAGTTCATACTCAACGTAGAAATCCGAAAGCGACTTCTGCCAGACGCGTGGCGGCGTATCTCTTCGCACTCCGGCAGTCTGCTCAGCGGCCTTCAATAACATTGCGTGGACCAGGCGCCAGGGCGCATCGTAACCAATCGTAACTACTATTCCGACGCCCGCTCCTTCGTCCGCAGCTTGACGTGAGTAATTTACAGTCTTTGTTCCTACCAATACCGCGTTGGGAATTGTGATCTCTTCTCGCTTGCGAGTGAGTAACTTAGTTGACAGCATGCCAACTTCAGTAACCGTGCCAACATCATCGCCTATTGATACAAACTCACCCGGTTTCAGAGCCCTGGAATAGATCACAACGAGTCCACTCATTACCTGATTTATTAAACCTGCCGAACCTAACGAGACCATCAGTCCAACAAACACGCTTATTCCTTTAAAAGCATCGGTTTGCGATCCGGGTATATATGGGTACGCAACCGTTAGGGCAAAGATCCAGACCAGCACAATAACCAGGCGGCGCGTTGCACCAGCCGTATCACGATGCACCCATGAAAAGCCGACGGTTCCCTTCTCAACTTCGACAAACACCCCATTAATTAATCGACTCACGATGCGAGTAAGCAGGAAGATAACGATTACCGTAAACATCCCGGGTACGGCGTGTAGCAGACGTGTCCCCAGGCCGGTGAGCACGCTAATTAAGAAAGCGCCAAGCTGCTGGCCCCAGGGTTGACTGTAAGGAAAACGCAGTAGCACAAAAGTCAGCCAGAGGTAGACCACCGTGATTGCCGCAGCCCACATCGTGACTCTTATTAAGCCGCGATTGATTGAGTGCACGAATGGTCTAAGATCGACACCGGCTAAGTCTATTCGATGCCTTGCGGCGAATGACTGGTCCAACCTACGGAACAGGACTCCGCCGAAGCGCACTACCATCCACAGCCCGAGCAGTCCAATTAATGTAGCGACGATTGATAGCGCGACCGCGCGAAGAAATACTGGCAGCCTGCTTTGTTCCGATCGCGACTCAAGGGCTGCACGCAATTGACTCACAGCCGCATCAGAAGCTCCTTTTAAAGTTTCACCCGACTCGCGATCGAGATCTTCGGTTAGAATTCCAAAGGCGAAATGCCCGTTGACCGAGACCAACACACCTCGGTACTGGCCGCTCGACGTTTCATTGGCTGTGATGGTCCACTCACCAGCGGTCTTTGGCAACGCATCGAGTCGTTGGGTTGCGGCAGCTGCTCGTTCGCGAGGGCTAACTTGCTCATAGTAGGAGCGGAAGACAGTAATCTGCCGGTTCCAAAAGAGAACGGGAGTTGCTTCGCCTGCTCGTAGCGGAGAGGCCGATTCAGGGGTAGGTGATGAACTTGCCGCTGGACTGGGAAAAGGAGATTGAGCCCACGCACTGCTAGACGGCAACAACAATATTGCAGCGATAAGAAGAACACGAAGACGATTCATTGGTGGACCTGCGCTACCAGTAAAGCTTAAGACGGATTGTTGGACGTAATAGCCGATCCACCAAATTACACGAACTAAACCGACAGTAATGCGAGTATCGACACAACCTCTTTTAGCCCCTTGATTCAGTTTTCACCGAGCGAGGAACATCGATTTTTAGTTCATGCCGACCTAAAGCGGTGAGACCAACGTCCTGTCGACTGTCTTATTTGGCTTTCACTGGATACTTCTTGAACATTTTCGAAACGCTCTTGTTTATCGGCTTGGAAACGAGTTTGGCATCGGCAACAGCGTCGACACTGGCTGCCCGTTGCAGTACGTCGCTTGCTGAGCCGCGAAAAACCGTCCGCTCCGTTTTCCGATCAAACAAATCGATCACCAGCGTGCCCGTTGTAACATCCCACATCGTGGACGTAGCGCTGAATACCATACCGCTGTAAGCAGGATTTACGACGTGATAGAACGGAATGTCGGCCACTTGAAGATTAGGTCCAGCAGCCGCGAGATAAACTACACGCAGGTCAGGGTCGTCATCCACTTTGGTAAGTCCTCGTGAGGTAAGCTCACGAATCACTGCGTCTACAATCAACTTATCTACAAACGGATTCCTGGCCCCACTCTTGTCAAAGGCGAAGGTCTTGTAGCTTGAGAAATCCACACTCTCATCGTAACGAGCGGATACCTTTTGTGCATGGACCACGGAAGCAGAAAGCACACTCAACAGAAGCACTACACAGGCTAACAGGACCGATTTCATTTTCACCCCTTCGCAAATTTGTCATACCACTCAGAAATTCTGTGGAAGTCTCCGCGCCTCTGCGTCACTGCGGTGAAGTATTGAAACTTCACCGCAGAGACGCGCTGACGCAGAGTCAAAACAACTGGGGCAATGGGTCCTATTGCCCGGTCATGGCTATTCCCTTGTTTTGCAAAATCCTGATCTCTACGCGCCTGTTCTTCGCGCGCCCGGCCGAGGTTTTGTTATCCGCCACGGGCTTCGAATCACCATATCCAAAGGGTTGGACCAGACGGCGCAGATCCAGGTTATGAACTCCGACCAGGTATTGAATGACTGCTTTGGCACGTCGTTCACTCAGGGCGCGATTCTTCGCTGTATTGCCGGTGGTGTCCGCGAATCCAACTACTTCAACTAACCACCCGTTTGTGTTTCCCTTGGCCTTCTCTGCCTTGGCCCATGCCGCCGCATCATCGATTGTCTGCCTTCCAGTAGTATCAATGACGCTGCTGTTTACTTTAAAGAGGACCGGAATCGTGCGAACTGTTTCGTAATCGTCAAGTCCATTGATTCTGTTATTGGCCAACGCTGCGGCCTTATAAGCCGCATCTGCCTGGTCCTGCGCTGCCTGGGCCTTGGCCGCGGCCGCATTAGCCAAGGCTGTATTTTCGGCAATTTGCCCGGCCATCCGTTCAGCATTTGCCGCAGCCTCTCTGGCGGCTTGTTCAGCCGCGGCCAGTCTCGCCGCGTTTTCTTGCGCTAGTTCATCCGTCTGTTCCAGCGCCTGGGCCGATCGTAGATCTTGCTCGTCAAACCTGACCCAGTCGGCTACCAAATTGCCGTCGGCATCTCCCTTACCTTCAGCTTGCAAGCGGAGGCCGCGCATGATGTAGGTTACTGGGTACGATTGTTTGCCTCTAAGCCCTCTGTTGTGTGAGCTGACTTTGGTATCAGCAGTCAGGAGAACCGTAGTCTCATTGCCACCGGGATCTCGAACTTTAAAAGAGTCGCCTGTACGAATACTTACTACTCCCTGAATCTTTTGCTTCTGTCCCTGAGGGACCGGGGCGGGACGAGCGCTGGTTGCACTTTGCGCGAACGTTCCGACCGCAGTCGTAAGCGTAAAAGCGAAAGCCAGGGCCGCTAGCACCGCGATTAATTTTCTGTCTCGCATCTCAATTCTCTCCTCATTAAGTCGTAAAGTTGTTGTGGTCAATTGACCAATAAGTTTCCAGCTCTTCAGCCCGCCTGGCTCCGTACCCACGCTGCAAACACTTGCCCTAAGTTCAAGATAGTTTTCATCCTAATAGCTATTAGAGAACACTGATACTGTCAGTTCTGACAGTACTCTTGACTGCCCCATCGAGCCTCATTGGAGCAGCGATCGGCAAAAGTTCTGAGGTAGTGAATATAGGTAGGTCGAGCGTAGAATACGTGAAAATGAGGTGAATTTTTGGTAAATCCATGAGGGGAAAGCATCAACAGGTTTGCAGGAACAATCCACAGCGCGGTGAGTGTGAGTCCGCAAAATACGGTTAGTGACTAGATGTCCCACCTCCGACTCGTGAGAAGGGCAGCTGATAATCCGTCACGTTCTGGCAGGGCTTGAATTCAATTTCTGTTTTTGCGGCTTCGGCCTCGCGTCGTAGCCTCGCTCGCGTTTCTGTTTCGTCTGGCAAGCGAAGTTTCGTTAGCGTCGGGCGGACATCATCGAGTGCAGATTGGACGGCGATGAAATACCGACCGGGCGGAATATTATTCAACGATATCTTTTTATCAGGAGCTACCGGAGCCGCCAAAAATCGGAGAGCGTCTTGAGACCTCTCTCGTTCCGCGGGTACAAGGTAGACATACAGTCTGCCTGGCAAAGTTGTGCCTTCTGCAATGGTGATTTCTCCACGGAGAGAAGCAGCTCCTTGAGCAACTTTTACAATCAAGCCCGACAATCGTTCACCAGGTTTCAGGTTCGTCCAATTCGATACCGCATCTTGTGAGCCATTAGCTTCCCCTGGCTTTGTTGCACTTCTCACAACTGGCAGAGTGATTGAATGTAGATACCAGTACTTCGCAAATTGTCGGGCAATGATCTGATATTGACCAGCAGCAAGGTTCCGGAGCGAAACGTCACCTTGCAAATTGGGATAGGATGGACCACCCAGGGCCCAGATAAACTGTGGCCGGTCCTGGGCCGCCTCCTTGTCGTTGTGCCATGCCGAAATCAAAATCTCGGTAGGAACAACTCGTTTTTTTCCTTTACACTCGATAGCTTGTGACTCTTCAAGAACAACCCGACCGCTGATCGTCCCGAGCGGCTTCGTGATCAATTCGACATTGCTGATATCTGTTCCGCGAACGTTAACTCGCCTTGGCTCCGAAATCATGATCTCACCATTCGGATGAAAAGATTCGGCGGTGAGATCGTAATTACCATCTGCAACTCCAGCAAACGAAAAACCGTCAGAACCAGGTGATTGATAAGCTGACTCACTCAATTGCGATCCACCATCGAGCGTTGAGGTGAGGATAACCCATGCTCCGTAATTACTTGACGCGTTGGGGGCAGCCGCAGTTCCACGGATGCTATGTCCAACTTCAGACCGATAGCGAATATCGACGTCTCTTGTCTCTTCACCTGCTCGCACGCTGATTTCGGCTGCATTAGCACGAAGTGACGATGGTGAATAGGTCGGGGCATCGTTTTCGAAGGCACCCCCCACCTCGAAATAATCACCTCCGCCGGCAAATACAAGATATGTACCAGTCGGCAAACCGTAGATTCGATAACTGCCGCGATCGTCAGTCATGCGTTCCTTCGTAGCGGCGCCATAGCGAGATCGTTGGCCACTTCCATCACGAATCATTTGCGCTCGGACGCGAACGCCAACCACCGGCTCACCGGTGATCGACTTCACACTGCCGGTTATTACACCGCCTTTAATCATTACCAGCGTTATCGTGTCGCCGATTCGGTAAGAGGTGGCTTGAGTGTTATCGGGATCGCGAGGCGCAGCCGTGTATGCGGGCAGCGACGCCGACGCAAGATAGACAACCGGCCTTAATCCGCTGACTCGAAAATTGCCATCACGATCAGTGGAAGTGTTGTGAGGGGGTTCTCCAGAACCGTACGCACGAACAGAAACCTGGGCATCAGAAAGTGGCTGACCGCTTTCGTTAATCACTTTTCCAGTGATAACGCCTTTTCTCACCGCTGCTGTGTTTTCTTCAAGCTCATCTGGTCGTGTGCTTTGCGCCGGTACTGTGGAAATTATCAGGACCAACATCGAGACTGCCAGACTCAGCAGCGAATAAATTGATCTCATTGTTTGGCTCCGGGAACTTGTGGCATGTCCACAGTGAGAGTTACATCGACGACGCTGCCATCCGAAACGATGACCTGTTGTTTTGCGACCGCAGCTCCGGTCCGAGAGCCATGCAACATTACACTCGCGTTGATTTCATATGTACCGTCGGGCACTCCTTCGATGATGAAGTGTCCACGCGCATCAACTACCGGTGACGTTCGGAAGCTGCGTGCGTCCGCCTCAGTCTCCCCGAGCCAAACAGCGACTTGCGCATTGCGGGGTAACTCACCATTAGCCGTTTTCACAACACCTCGAATAGTTCCGTTTGAGTATTTGAGGAACACGCGCACGCCGGTAATATTCTCGCCATCCCTGACGTCTATGCCGCCATTTTGAACTACTCCATCGCGTTCAATTCGCGAGATTGAGAGTCCGAGAGGTCCGTCAAATCTCGCGCCGAGCGAAACGTTGTTGAATCCTTCATTCAATCCACTCATTTGAAAACTGCCGTCTGCGTTAACTTGCGCCGTTGCTGAAGCGCCTCTTGAATCTCGATTGCTCGAATATGAATACAAGAACAGTCGGCCACGTTGTAAGAGTGGCACTTTATCCGTTGTGCCCTCAACGACGACCACGCCAGACACGCTGGCGGTACGCACTGCTTTTATGACAAGGCCGGTGACATCCTCGTCAGTCACAACGAATGGCAGTCTGTCAGCCCGAAGAGAGTTGTTGGGCGAAGGCTCCACGATAACTCCGTACTGTCCAGGAGCAATATCTTCAAAACTGAATTCGCCTTTTTCATCAGACGTTGATGGCACGTCCAGGTAACTTGTCGAGTGTGGCCCAATCTGTTGCTCCAGACGGAGGCGGACGTTCGCCACGGGTTGATCGTTCACCTCGATAATTCTTCCTTTGACAGCGAATTTTTCTGTGGAGTTCTCATTGACAGCAACGTTGATATCGATACCTGTGAGTTCACTTCCTTCAGTTACCTCAATGATAGTAGCTTTCAAGGGATCTGTTGTTGCCGGATAGTAAGTCGGGAGGAACCGTGCTGGCTGACCGAACCCGGTTCTCACATTCCGACTAGCACTGAGTTTGTATTTACCCGGTCCCAGGCCAAAAAGCCTGTAGATGCCGCGATCATCTGTCTGAATCCGAGATTCAGTACGTGAAGATTGATTTCCCATGTCATCGGTTCGCTCTACTGTATAGGAAATTAATGCCTCAATCAGAGGTTGATCACCCGATACTGTCACCTTGCCGGTGATCACGCCGCCGCGGACCAACGCAAAATCGATAGCATCGACGCTCTCACCCTCGGTCAAGATCAAGACTCTCTGTTGATTGTCAGTCACGCTGAACTCCAGCGATGAAGGACCTATTTGGTAGGTTCCTCGCGGAACATTTCCGATTCGATAGTTTCCATCCTGGTCTGAGCGAGCTGACAAAGTTTGATTACGCTGGCCAGGATTGGTTGAGCGCAAGCTAACGCTAATGCCGGAAATACCTTTCCCTTTGACAGTCACTCTCCCGCTCACGGAATTTAGTGGACCTCGTTCGACTTGTGTCTGTGATTGCGTTGGAGGGCTGCAAACAAACGCGATGAGAATCGACAAAGCGATTGCTTTTGGTGAGAGAATTTTCATGTCGTCCACGCTCCGTGATCAGAGAGTAAATCGGCTTGGGAAAATATAAACAGTGAGCGTTTAAGCGCGCTTCGGAATGGTTACGCGGGCATACAATATCATGCCTTGAGTTGTTAGGTCGAAATCAAAACCGACAGATTAATTCCGTTTAGTTTCACTTGAAACTTGAAAGCCTATCAGGCTTTGCACAAGAAGTAACATACCAACACTACAGTACCGCGAGCGAAGCGACCGGATGGCACACACGACATTACGCTTAAATTCTGATGGTTGGTTCGTTGAGTGTGCCACCGCCGCGCTTCGCTCGCGGTACTGTACTGATCGCTCGACACTCACCAAGATTAGAGTTTTCGTGCAAAGCCAAGCTTACAACACTCTCGGACATCGATCGCAAAATTACGAAAATCGCAAGCAGGGTTCTGAAAAGTTGGCGTTAGCTCTTGATATTTAAAGGTATCCGCAATGATGAAGTTATTTCGGTTTGAAATAGGATTGGAGCTGTTTTTTCAAGTTGCAGCTCAAACTGGCACGCTACCCAGCGAGCCTGAAGTGCGGTGGAATAGTCATCACGCATCGCTTCTGATTAAAGCGGTGCGTGATGCGAAGGGTCAAAATGGCGTTTCTACAAACCGACAAAGTGTGCCGCCTGAAAATCGCCAGAGTTCTTTCAAGGGATTTTGAGATTCTTTGAAATTCGTCGAAGCTTAGTCGTCACCGAGAGATTCCAGAAAAGCCGCGGACGGCGCGAAGAATAGGTTTCCGGTAACAGCCTTGCTGAAATCCAGTAGGCGATCGTAGTTGCCTGGTGGCCGGCCGATGAACATGTTATCGAGCATCTGTTCGATTGTGCCCGGCGAGCGACTATAACCAATGAAGTACGTGCCAAATTCACCGTGTGCGGGCCGACCGAACGGCATGTTGTCGCGCAGTATCTTGATCTCTTTACCATTCTCCACAATCGTTGTTAGTGCGCTATGTGCAGAGGTTGGCTTGACTGAATCATCCAACTCGATGTCTGCCAACTTGGTGCGACCGATGATCCGTTCCTGCTGCTCAGTGGACAGTTCATTCCACCCGCTAATGTCGTGAAGGTATTTTTGAACGACCACGTAGCTGCCGGCGGCGAATGCAGTGTCTTCTTCGCCAACGAATACCGAGTCAATCATCACGTGGCCCCTCGGATTCTCGGTTCCATCCACAAAACCAATGAGATCGCGATCGTCGAAGTAACGGAATCCCTGGGTCTCGTCCACTGGCGTAACGGCGCTGCCAAGACGAGCCGTGATGTGTGTTTCAAGCTCGAAGCATAAGTCCATCCGCTGCGCTCGTATGTGAAACAGCAAGTCGCCCGGCGTCGACACTGCGTGACGCTCCTCTGAATGAAATTCACGAAAAGGATGGAGCTGCGCCGGCCGTGGTGGTCCAAACAATTGGTCCCACGCCGCCGATCCGAATCCCATGACGCATGTAAGACCACCTTCCAGATCGCGAGCGTCTACGGCGCGGAGTAGACTGGCCAGGTCTCCGCATAACGACCGAACAGCAGAACGACTGTCGGGACCGGGGTTTAGGGTCGCAACCAGAAAAATAGCAGCGCGAGTAAGCGGCGCAACTACGGGCTGCGCAATACTCAACATGTCACTAGCTGGTCTAAAAGTATTCATCTGAAAGGCTCCACTTTTAACTGAGACTGCGTAATCCAGAATATACCCGTCTTCATGCTATTTTCGTGTGATTTAGTAGAGCGCGCTTCTCGGAGCTAACAAGCGATCCACGAACATCACCTGAAAGAACGGAGTCACTCTCTACCCGCTGCTTCGCTCGGCGTCTTCTTAACACTTTCGGCTGCTTCCTTGATCAAAGCGGCAACTTCCCTTGGTTTCGAGATGTAAACCGAGTGACTGGCGCCTGCAACTTCTACCTTAGTGCTATTTGCTCGAGCTGCATACCAACGCTCGAGTTCGGGATTAATGGTTCGGTCTTTCGTCGGGACCAGCATCCAGCTTGGTCTGCTTCTCCAAGCCGGAGTAGTGATTACTGATTTGAAATTGGCATCATTAATCAGTACCTGCGAGTGTGCGTTGAAGTTCGCCTGCTCGGCAGAAAGATCAGCGGCGAAATACTCATGAAACTTTGACGGATCTAAATAATCGAACCCGTCTGGTGTCTTCTTTATAGCATTCGACTCACTAAGGTCGCTGGGAAAACGCTTGCCGTCGCCAGCTTCACTCTCACCGGAATCCGGCATGTGGGCGGCGATATAGACCAATCCAGCTACGGAAGGCTCTGTGCCAGCTTCGGTAATTACAGAGCCGCCGTAACTGTGACCAACCAGGATGCATGGTCCATCTTGTTGCGCGAGTATTCGTCTCGTAGCAGCAACGTCGTCTGAAAACGAAGTCAACGGTAACTGAACAATGGTGACATTGTAGCCATCCTTAACAAGGATCTCGTATGCCCCCTTCCATCCAGACCCATCTACCCAGGCCCCGTGAACGAGAACAATGTTCCGAATAATGCGCTTCTCGTATTGCGCCGGGACCACACCATAAACCAGCAATAATAGCGAGACGACACAAAGGGTCCGAGATATATCTCGTGCTACCGGCTTGTTCTTCATTGAAGGTTTCATTCTCTTTCTCCTTTGTGCCGAACGGGGATTGCGAGGTTTGTCCAGGATCCAACGTTGCATGCGCTGCGCTTAAATAAGCCTTTGGCAGACATTCGACGTTGGACTTGGATCAACGCTAACCACGCTGCTTTTCTTCCTTCTTTGCATCCTTAAGAAAGTTCTTGACCAGGTCCTTGGCGGCCTGATTGGATTGTTTCTCGGATTGACCAATCCCGTTCACTGTATCTTTCACGACGCCACGCCAAACCAGCTCATTGGTTTTCGGGTCGACGATGTCAGCCATCACGCAGCCTTGAGTGTAAGTTGTCGTCCAGATATCAGGACCAAATCCCCATCGCCAACGTCCATCTCCGGGAATTCCATATCCCCAACCAAATCCGCGGCCGTATCCAAATCTGCCGAAGCCGCCTCGCAACCCAGTGCTTTGAACTGAAGTTTTTTCTCTGGTCGTCGCATAGAAAGCGACCATAAAGTCGGGATCCTGCTGTGCTTGAGTAAAACCATTCGCCTCTAATTGCGCGGTCAGCGCGTCTTGGATTCTCTTGGCCTCAATCGTATTCGTATTGAGTGGGTCATTGCTGGCCCGTTCGGTCTTAAAGGCAAACGTCTTCAGCCGGCTGAAGTCATAACTCTTCTGATAGTCAGATTTCACTGAACCAAAGGTAACGGTGATTGCTACCAGGATCAGCGCACCGGCCATCGTCATTCGAATTAGGTTCATTTTCAATTTCTCCTTTTCAAATTCCAACGACGCTTCACGGAACACCAATTTCTACTGGCGACCGAAGCTCGCCCATCCTAGTTAAAAGGACACATTTGATATTTCAGGTCGTTGCGGCCTTTTGCGCTCTCTTGTTGGGTGTTGCACGGCAGCAATGGACTGAAAAAGTTTGCCAAGGAGACAAGAACGAGTAAATGTCAGGTCAAATCGCAGAACAGACATTAGCTTTTGCGTTGCTGGCGATCGAGTATTACGTCCGCTGGCAGGACACTATGTTGTCGATACGTGGCGAGATATCTGATACTTATGAATTGCTAGTTCTCAATTGATAATTATCAAATAACTACTTCGTACCAGTAGCATCAACAATACATACCGCGAGCGCGGCAACCCGGCTGCGGACGCGTCGGGACATACCGTTGGCTTTGGCTTTGTGTGTTGGCGCACAGATCACGAATCTGCTTAGCAGTACACTAGTTCTCTTCCCTTCAGACGAGCACTCTCGGTATCCGGGTACCCGAAAGGCGACCTATTTAGACTCGAAAGAGACAGCTAATGAGCGAAAACGAAAAAACTAATGTTGAAGCCAACTCTCAGGAATTTAGTCGGGGAGTTGAAGCTGGAATCCATTCCGAAGACACCAAGTACTGGCAAGCCGGATACGAACTAGGTCAGGAGTTGAGTGACCGAGAGGCCAAAGAACCGATTGAAGAAGTGATCCCGCCAAGAGCAGACACTCCACTCTTTCTGATGGATACCTTGGATGGTCGAACCACCAGTGACTTGCAGGACGAAAAAGACCAGAGCGCAGAATAGCCGAACTGTGATCCCAAGACAGCTTTAATGTGAATGGGGCATATCTCGCTTCCGTCGGTATAGGTCCCTAATCTTGTTCAATAACGTTGGACTATTTTTGCGAAACACAATTCTTCCCGAAACCACGATTATGATCTCAGTTCCTTAAGCCGGGTGAACTCATCAACATTAGATTGCCACCAATTCGTGCAGCCCGTTCTCGCATTCCTTGCAAACCGAAGTGTCCGGCCTTCCCCTGGTCCAGAATTACCGGATCTATGCCGTTGTCGCTGACGCGCATTCGCAGATCATGACCGTACTGAAGTTCCACTTCCAGTTGGCTGGCATTTCCACAGGTTGATGCGTAATGTGGTTTCCCACACCTGGCAGCCGGGTTCTCCTACTGTCCCAGTTTTTCTCGCCGCTGCTAGAGTGAGGTCAAGTGGAGGGAGCAATCGAACATGGCATTGAATCGAACACGACTCCTGATTCTGACAACGCTCTTATTGATTGTGGCGATTGCGATCCTCTTCGCGACCAAAAGGCACGATCATGGACCAAG
>Ga0207674_10002718_pt1 | contig 22070 bp, 20 predicted proteins | sample KBSCornC72_FD_184303 | JGI IMG/M metagenome (GOLD analysis project Ga0207674, IMG submission 184303) | Corn rhizosphere microbial communities from Kellogg Biological Station, Michigan, USA - KBS Corn C7-2 (SPAdes) (version 2) | ecosystem: Host-associated > Plants > Roots > Rhizosphere > Soil ...
CGAGATGGACATCAGCAGCCATCGCGTGCGCCGCGGCGGCGAACCGATCGCCCTCGGGCCGACCGAGTTCCGGCTCCTCAGGCATTTCCTCGAGCACCCTGGTCGCGTCTTCTCGCGCGAGAGGCTCCTCGACGCGGTCTGGAGCCATGACCCCGACATCGATGCGCGTACCGTCGACGTGCACGTCCGCCGCCTGCGCCAGGCGCTCAATTCCGGCAACCGTCCGGACCTGATTCGTACCGTTCGCTCGGCCGGTTATTCGCTTGACGCAGTCGGCTAAGGCTCGACTTGGCGGCACTCAAAATTCTGTAACAGCCCGCTCCTGGAACTGTCATATTCGCGTGTGACACGCAGATCGCAACAGAACGTTGCGGCTCGTGACGATCATCTAAAGGCGGTGGGAATGGCTCGGTTTCTCGTTTTTCTTGTTGCGCTCACAGTTCCCGCGGCTGCCGCCGCGGCCACCGACGATCAGGCCTGGAGCACGACGACTGTCAACGTGAAGCTGACCGACCACTGGCGCTTGTCAGAAGAAGTCGTCGCGCGTTTCAGCGACAACCGGAATGGCCTGTATGAAATCGAATCCAACACTCTGCTCGGCTATAAGCTGAACAAGGTGGTCACTGTCTGGGCGGGCTACACGCATGACCCGCAATATTCGGCCGGCGATTTCACCCGGATGGAGCATCGGGCGCGCGAGCAAATTACGTTCGACGGATTCGCCAAACTGGCTGCGGGCAAGTTCAACGGCCGTATCCGGCTCGAGCAACGCTGGCGCGAAGGCCTCGACGGGACCGGCTGGCGACTGAGACCCTACCTCAAATATTCGTTGCCGGTCAAAGGCAAGGTCGCATTCAACGTCAGCGCCGAGCCATTTTTCAATCTCAACACAACCACGTTCCAGGCCAAGTCCGGCCTCGACCGCATTCGCAACCTCGTCACTATTTCAGCACCGTTCTCGAAGACGTTGAGCGGCGAGGTCGGCTACATGAACCAGCATGGATTCGTGAGCGGCGGCCCAGACACGAGCGACAACATCGCCTATTTCGCGTTCAGCCTGAATCTCTGACGCGGGGCGATGCCCAGATCCGCCGTTCCGTCAAACTCTCGCCTTCGGCGCCGAAGCCGGCCCCCTCGTCCGGTGGATGAGGGGGGCTCTCCATCGCTGGACGTGGCCGACGCCGATCAATCCGCTAAACGAGCACCTGTGGCCCTGCCCGGAGACACCCAGCGCGCAATGCTCAATGCTCTTGATGAGCCGGCGCTCATTGTCGAGGGGAGCATTGTCCGCCTCGCCAATTTACCGGCTCGGAATCAGATCGGGGCGGGGATCGAAGGGCGCGACGTGCGCCTCGCCATCCGCCACCCGCAGGCGCTGGAGTTGATCCTCGCCCACGGCAGCGGGGAGATCGAGGCGATCGGAATCGTCGAGCCCGGGCGTGCCTGGCGCCTGCTGATCCGGCGCCTTGGGCCAAATGTGGCACTGGTTCGGTTGATCGACCGTTCCGACGCCGTCTCGGCCGAGAAGATGCGCGTTGATTTCGTTGCAAACGCCAGTCACGAGCTCCGCACCCCGCTCTCCACCGTGCTGGGCTACGCCGAAACGCTCGCCGAGGAAGGCGACCTGCCAACCGACCTGCGCGCGAACTTCGGCCGCACAATTCGCGACGAAGCACGGCGGATGCTGAGGATCATTGAGGATTTGATGAGCCTGTCGCGGATTGAGGCAGACCGGTTCGTCGCGCCCGGCGAGCGGGTCGATATCCCAGATATCGTGAGCACAGCCGTCGCCAATGCGGGACATTTGCGCGGCGCAGCCAATTGCGAGTTCAACCTCGAGGTAGCCGACGACCTGCCGCCGCTGCGTGGCGACCGGACCCAGCTGATCCAGGTGCTCGACAATCTGATCAGCAACGCGCTTCGCTACGGCTGCGGCAGGCCCGGATCGGTGATCGACGTTACGGCCCAGCGAAGCGGGGCTTGGGTGCTCGTCAGCGTCACCGATCATGGCCCCGGCATCCCGCGTGAGCATCTCCCGCGCGTCACCGAGCGCTTCTATCGCGTCGATGCGGCGCGCAGCCGGGAGTCGGGCGGCACCGGCCTCGGCCTCGCAATCGTGAAGCACATTATTGAGCGCCATCGCGGCTCACTCGAGATCAAAAGCACAGTCGGCATCGGGACGACAGTAATGGTGCGCTTGCCCGTCCCAGCTTGAACTGCCGCTGAAACAATCCCGCGGGACAAGGGGTTTGCAGTTCCCGTCGTTGTACCGGCTCGCCTCGCGGTGAACGCGCTCGCCGCCTTTGTCGCCAGCGGTCGGGCCAGCTCACTGCGACAACGACCAGCCCAACTCTGGTTCAATATGTCCAGCAGCAATTTTCGGCAGGCGGTGGAACGCGCCCCAGACGGACAGGACGACCACTAATATGATGTGAGGTCGAGGCGTCGGGGAGCGGGGGTGCCCTTCGTTAGTGCACGAACCTCGCCACGACGTCCCGATACGATCGCGAAACCTTCACCTGCGCTCCTGAATCCAGCACGAGGAAGCATTCGCCATTGGTATGCGGCTTAACTTGGCGGACGAGGTCGAGGTTGACGATGGTCGAGCGGTGGACCCGCTGAAACCGCCGCGGGTCGAGCCTCTTCTCCAGGTCCTTCATCGTTTCGCGCAGGATCAAAGTGTTGTCGCCGGTCTGGATGCACATGTAGTCGCCGGCGGCATCGATTCGCTCGATCGTGTCGACGTCGACGCGGAAGATCTGCCCCTGGTCCTTGATGTTGATCATCTTTTCGTAGCGGTTCGCAGCGTGCGCGTCGGGCGAGGCATCGGCGAGCTCCTCGGCCGCCTCCGGAGCGTGCTCGGCCAGCGCTTCCTTGAGGCGCTCCGTCTCTTCGGCACCGCGCTTTTCGTTCAGCCGCTGCCGGACCCGGTCCATGGTCGCGGCGAGCCGGTCCTCGTCGACCGGTTTCATGAGATAATCGACCGCCTGCGCGTCGAACGCCCGCAGTGCATGCTCGCCATAAGCGGTGACGAAGACGAACAGCGGCGGCTCGACGTCCATCAGACCTTGGATCACCGAGAAGCCATCGAAGCCCGGCATCTGGATGTCGAGGAAGACAAGGTCGGGCTTGTGGGTTTTGATTTGGCGGATCGCCTCGCGGCCGTTGGCGGCGGTGCCGACAATTTCGACATCATCGAACGCCTGCAGCCGCAGCTGCAGGCCCTGTGTCGCCAAGGGCTCGTCGTCGACCAAAATGGTCCGGATCGTCATGAAGCTCTGTCTCCGGTTTCGTAGGGAATTTCTAGAATAACGCTAAAGCCCCCTCGCTCGTTCTTTCTGGTCTCGAAACGATGTCCCCCGCCATAGGCCTGCGACAGCCTGTCCCGAATGTTCGCCAGTCCGACGCCCGTGGAAGGGCTGGCAGAGATTTCCGCCCCCTCGCCATTGCCGTTGTCGGCGACTTCTATCCGGACGGCGTGACCTTCCCGCGCCGCGGTAATCCAGATGTCGGCCCCGTTCTCCGCCGGAGTTACCGCATATTTGATGGCGTTCTCGATCAACGGTTGAAGCAGCAGCGAGGGCAAACGCGCGCCGATCGTTTCGGGTTCAATTCGGAAATGCGGTCTGAGACGATCCTCGAAACGCATTTTCTCAATTTCGAGGTAGAGCTTCAGCGTCTCCACCTCCTGCGCGAGCGTAACCTTGGCGGTCGGCTCGTTGGCGAGAGTGTAGCGGAGGAATGATGACAATCGCGCCAGCATCGCATTGGCGCGCTCCGTCTGCTTGAGCAGCACCAGCGTCGAAATAGAGTTCAGCGTGTTGAACAGGAAATGGGGATTGAGCTGATAGCGCAACATCGCCAGCTGCGCTGAAGACGCCTGGCCCTCAAGCCGTTCGCGCAGTCGGATTTCGTCCTCCAACAGGAGGAAATAGTTGATTCCATAGTAAAGCGCGGTCCAAGCTGCGAGCAGCGCGAAGTCGAGCAGGATGGGGCTGAGCAGTGCGACTCCGACGGGCCTGAAGTTTGGCTTTAGGAAAGTCGACACGCTCCACGTTTCGATTACTGAAAAGGCACCGGACGCGAGGACCACCGCGATGAACGAGATTGCCAGCGTCCAGACCGGGCTCATTTTTATCACGCGCCGGAACAGCGACCCGAGAAGAAGGGTCAGCGAATAACCGGTCATCGTAAGCAGCAACGTGTGGACCAGAAGCATCCACCCAAGGCCCGCCGCGAAGCCGGAGATCGTTCGAAGGACAAAATAACCGCTCCACCCAATCGTCTGGAGAATCCAGAAGGCGCGGTTCTTGTCTTCGAAGAATGGGCGGTTCAGCCCGATGCCGCGGGCGATCGGGTCCGCTGGAGAGTGGATCTTTAGGGTATCATGCGCGCGAGTGCGCGGAGCCGCTCGTCGGTCGAGGGTCGCGCTGTCGGTTGCCATCTGCCGGGATATAGAGGGGCTCCTCGCTCATTGCGAGCGCAACGCCAAGAGGACCTCTCGTCGGCTAAAATCGCTCAGTTCTTAACCAATTTTGGCAACTTGGACTTGCCGAACGCTCGAAAACGACTTGGCCTTAACCCGCCTTCAACTCTCTTTGGCTAATTCGCTTCGAGGACGTGAAACGGCGGGCGGATGTACGAGGCTCCAGACAGGTATAAGCGTTTGATTTCGGCGCGGCTTCCCGGCGGGGAGTCGGCAGGTCTTGCCGCGCGCGAGGCCGAATCCGAAAGTTCGCCGCTGCGCGACGTCCAGCTCATTTCGCGCGCCCAGCTCGCCCCATTCTTTGCCGCTGCGAATATCGTGGCCGCGCTGATGATGGTTGCGAACCTCTGGGACATCATTCCGGCGACCTGGTTGCTGCCCTGGGCGGGGGCCATCGGCGCATTCAACCTCGGAGCAATGCATCTAGCTCGTACGCAATCGATTACTTGCGTGGGCCGTTCCGGCCATCGCGTGCCATACTGGCTTCTTGTAGGCGATGTGGCCGTTCGCGCCTTCACCTTTCTCTGCATCCCGCTCTATTTCTTTCCAACCCTCGATCCCGGAACCCAGGTAATCGCCGCCTCGGTGATGGCCGGGCTTGGAATTGCCGGGCTTGGCCTCGTCGTCGTACCGCAATGCGCAATGGCATGGATGATCGCATTCACTTGCGGCGTCGGCGGTTCACTGCTGCTCGCCCGCCACACCGTCCCCTTCCAGCACATGCTGTCGATCCTCTTCACGCTCGGGGTTTCGATTACCGGCGTCATGACCGTTGCGCGCTGGGCTTTTCACCAGCTCAAGACCAATGCCGACGTCGGCAGCCAGAGCGAAAGCGCCAGCCTTCTGCTCCAGGAATATGAGCAGCGCGGCGTCGGCTGGCTTTGGGCCGTGGATGCCGACAATCGAGTTACCTACGTCAGTGCCCGCATGAGCACGATGGTCGGCAAGCCGGCCAGCCAGCTGCTCGGCCATTCGTTCCCCGCGCTTCTCGGCGGCCATGCTGAGCTCGGCAAGGTGCTGCTCGAGAAGCAGCCTTTCAATGCGCTCGAGATGGAGCTCGCGACGCCGCGCGGCGTGCGCTGGATCTCGATGGCGGGCGATCCGATCATCGACACCGCCGGACGCTTCGAAGGTTTTCGCGGCGTCGGATCGGATATCACCGAAATCCGGCAGACTCAGGAGCGCCTGACCCACCTCGCCAACGTCGACGTGCTTTCGGGGCTGCCCAATCGCGGCCGCGTTCGTCAGTTGCTCGGCGAAGCCCTTCGCGGTGCTGCGTCGGGCAGCGTTCCCTGCGCCATCATGTTCCTCGATCTCGACGGGTTCAAACCGGTCAACGACACGTTCGGCCATCCGAAGGGTGACGCGGTCCTTCGCGCGGTCGCCAAACGCCTCGTCGACGAAGTCAGCCATCATGGAACCGTCGGCCGCATGGGCGGCGATGAGTTCGCAATCGTCATCAACGACGCGCAGAGTCGTAAAAAGGTCGAAGGTCTCGCCGATAGGATCATCCAGTCGATCAAAGAGCCCTACATGATCGACCAGACCGAGATTCGCATTGGAGTCTCGATCGGCTGCGCTTTCGGGCCAATCGACGGCGCAACGGTCGACGACCTCATCCTCAAGGCCGATCTCGCGCTCTACCAAGCCAAGGATTCCGGCCGCGGAGTCGCGCGCTATTTCTCTTCGGAGCTGCAGTCGGAGCAGGAAGACAGGGTTCGCCTCGAAGCCGACCTACGCAGCGCAATCGCCTCGAAACAGTTCCACCTCGCCTTCCAGCCTCTGATCAATGCCAAGACTCAAAAGCTCGTCGGCTTCGAAGCGCTGATCCGCTGGAACCACCCGCAGCGCGGATTCGTGCCGCCGAACGTCTTCATTCCAGTTGCCGAGGAATCGGGACTCATGCAGGCGATTGGGGAATGGGTGATCGATGAAGCGTGCAGGGCCACGGCCACCTGGCCGGAGCCAATCACCGTCGCGCTCAACATCAGCCCAAAGCAGATCATCCTTCCGAACCTGCCCAATGTCGTGAGCGAGGCGCTCGCCCGCTACAAGCTGCCGGGCAACCGCCTCGAGCTCGAGGTCACGGAAGGCGTATTCCTTGGCGACAACGGTTCGACGCTCGACGTGCTGAAGCGACTGCGCGCACTCGGCGTTGGTATTGCGCTCGACGACTTCGGCACCGGCTATTCGTCGATTGGTTATCTGAACAAGGCCGTGTTCCATAAGCTCAAGATCGACGGGAGTTTCGTCCGCGAGGCGGGCACCCGCCCCGAGAATGTCGCGATCATCCAGTCGATCGTTCAGCTGGCGAAGAGCTTCCGCATGTCGGTCACCGCCGAAGGCGTCGAGACAGCCGAGGACTTCGAGCGGATGCGCGACCTTGGTTGCGACATCATCCAGGGCTATCTGTTCGGCAAGCCGCTCGCCTACGAGCGTGCGAACCAGATGGTGCTTGGCCTCGGCGCCAAGCGGATGGCAGGCTAACGCTTATCCGACGTTAGTAGCGCCGCGGCTTTTGCCAGATTTTACCTTGGGTTGCGTTCGGCTAGACTGCAGCAAGACTGGGGGCGAGTTTTGCAGCAGCTGACGGCCGCCGAGGGCCTATTCAAATATCAAAGTGGCCGAGTAATTGCGCTCGGCCGAGTGATGCTCGTCATCCTCTTCCTGATCGCCATCGTCCTCGATCGTAGCGAGCCTGAACGCGCTGTCGTCGAAACCTACGTACTGCTTATTCTGTACGCGGTCGGCGCTGTGACCGTGGCAGCCGCAACATGGCGCAACTGGTGGCTGGATGCGCGGCTTGCTGTGCCGGCGCACGCGGCGGACATGGCGGTGTTCACCGCGATCGTCTTTTCAGCAAATGGCACCACGAGCCCGTTCTTCCTCTTTTTCGTTCTGCCCTTGCTCTCGGCAGCGATCCGCTGGAGCTGGCGCGAGACCGCACTGACAGCGAGCGCGCTCATCGTCCTGTACCTGATTGCCGGTTTGCTGATCGCGGGCACGCGAAGTTTTGAAATTGAGCGCTTCGTGATCCGCAGCGGTCACCTGCTGATCTTGTCGCTCCTGCTCATCTGGTTCGGCCTCCACGAGCGCGCGACCCGGCTCTTCTTCCGAATCGAGGAATCTGAAAGCGGACTCGACAAGCAACAAAGTCCGCTTGGCCGGGCGCTGAGCCTGCCGATGCAAGTCGCCAATGCAAAAGGCGGCGCGTTGATAATTGGGCAAGTGGGCGAGGAGGCCTGCGATGGATTCAGTATCTATGACGGGAACGAACGCGCGTTCAGCGCCGAGCGGCCGCTCGTCCGGAATGCCAGCCATTCGGCCTTTCTCTATGACACTGGCCGAAATCGCGCGCTGACTCGCCTGCCCGAGGGCCATTTTCAGTTCGTCACTGCGACGAGCGTTCTCGATGTGGAGCAAGCGCGCGAGCTCGGTTCGACTGAAGGTATCGCCGCCGAGGTGCGCACCGGAACCCAGCACGGGTGGCTATTGCTGTGGGGAATTCCCGACCTTTCGACCGACTTCATCGATCTCGGCGGCGAGCTTGGCCGCGCCGCCGGCTTCGTTCTCGACCGCCATGCCTTGCTCATGGCGATCGAGACAGGTGCTGCGGCACGTACGCGCCTTTCACTCGCGCGCGACGTTCACGACAGCATCGTCCAGTTCCTCGCCGGCACTGCATTCCGGATCGAGGCGATCAAGCGGGCCGCTAAGGCCGGCAGCGATATCGATGCCGAGCTCGAAGAGCTCAAACGGCTGCTGCTCGAGGAACAGGGCGAGGTGCGCGGCTTTGTGACTGCTCTTCGCCGTGACCGCGAGGTCGAGCTTGCCGAAGCGGTCGCGGAGCTCCGCGCGCTTGCCGAGCGCCTCAGCCAGCAATGGTCGGTGGTCTGTCGGATTGCTGCGAACGGCGACGAGGCATCGATCCCGATCCGGCTCCATCTCGACCTTCAGCAATTGCTCCGCGAAGCAGTCGCCAATGCGGTTCGACACGGCGGCGCCGATCGCATCGATGTCGGCCTTTCGATCGACGATGGTCGGCTGCAGCTCAATGTCGCCGATAATGGTTCCGGGTTTCCGCAATCGAAGGACTCGGCCGAGCCCTGGTCCCTTAAGGAGCGGGTCGAGCGCGCCCACGGTTCGATACGGTTGGTTTCCTCGCCGGGATCGACCAATGTCCTCATTAGTTTGCCCCTGGCCGGAGCTGCCGCGTGACCAAAGTCTTATTAGTCGACGACCATCCGATGATCGGCGCAGCGCTGGAGATGCTGCTGCGCGAGACCAAATATGAGCTTGTCGATCGAGCCCGCACCGCTGCCGAAGCCACCAAGCGCATTGCGCAGCTCAAACCTGATCTTCTTCTGCTCGACGTGCACCTTCCCGACGGCTCCGGACTGGATGTGCTCATGCGGCTGTCGCGATCGCGGTCGCGGCCGAAGGTTATCCTCCTTACTGCGGGGATGGACGAGTCCCAGTTGCTTGGAGCATCGGAGCTAAATCCGGACGGAATGGTCCTCAAAACCTCGGACCCAGGGCTGCTGCTCGAATCCATGGACGCGGTGATGGCCGGCAAGCGCTGGGTCGATCCGGAAATCGCGGAGCGCACGCGGCACGCGCAGGAGCGCGCCGCATCGGCGCCGCCGCTCACTCGCCGCGAGCGCGAGCTGATCGAGCTCGTCCGCCAGGGTTTGAGGAACCGCGACATTGCCGCCGAGCTCGGTGTCACCGAGGGCACGGTGAAAGTCTATCTCCATGCGATCTTCGACAAGCTTCACGTCGAGAATCGCACCGAACTCGCGCTTCGCGCGGCAGACCTGATCCGCCGCTAAGCCTAATTCTGCTTTTTGGCTGTCCCGGCGCTCGTTGCCTCGTCGGTGCCGTAGAGCTTCAGGAAGGCGTCGGCAGCGAGAGTCGCGACCTTTTCGACATCGACGTCCTGTGGGCCGGAGATCGCGCCCATGATTCTTTGCTCGAACAGGTCCCAGTCGTTGAGACCCTTCCAGTGCATCACAGCTACCCAAGGCTCGGCGCGCGTCAGCCGGCCCTGGTCCATCATCTCTTCGAATTTTTTCGCCAGGCCTTCGAAGGCTGGATGGATAACATTTTCATAAAAGTCCTTGCCCATCGTCGAGCCAGGCGGCTGATTGAGGATCGCGCGCATGTTGGCTGCCGGGAGAGATGAAAGCCTTTTGTTGTGATAGGCGGTCCCCAGTTTGATGAGGCCGCTGCGAAGGTCGCCCGCCTCTTCGAACTCGTGCAAGAGACGATAGAAGGAGCTCGCCACTTCGCACTGGAGCACCGCCCGGAGCAGCTCCTCTTTCGAGTCAAAATAGCCGTAAAGCGTCGCCTTCGACCCGCCGAGCCGCTCGGAGATGGTCGACATCGAACAGCGATCGTAGCCGAGCTCGTTGAACAGTTCGGAGGCGATTCGCACGATATCTGCGCGTTTCTCCTCGGTTCGGACGCGGGCCAAAGCAGCTAACTCCCTGAAATTTATAACTGTACATGTCAGTTCAGTTATTCGTTGACAAGAGTCGACTCGATAACTAAACCGTACGGTACAGTTACACGAACGCGCACACCGCGTCAAAAAGGGACGATACCGAAATGAGACGCTCACGGGCGACGCGGTTTGGCCGCGCAGGCATCCTATTGCCTTTGCTCCTGGCTACCGCCTGCGCGGCAGTACCGAACCTTGGAGCCAAGCCGGTTCCAGCTCACGCGAGCGATTATGCATCGGCGCAATCGCTATTGGGCGCGCAGTCCGCCTGGCCGGCCGACGGCTGGTGGAAGACCTACAATGACTCGCAGCTCGACCGCCTGATCGGTGAAGGCCTCGCCGGCTCTCCCGATCTTGCCGTGGCGGCCGCGCGCTTCCGTACTGCGCAGGGCTTCGCCCAACAGGCTGGCGCCGCGCTGCTGCCGAGTCTCGATGCGACCGGCTCCATCGATTATCAGAACCAGAGCCAGAACGGCTCTCCTCCGGGCGTCCCAGTTCCGACCGGCTGGCACGCGACCGGAACGACGGGTCTCAGCCTGAATTTCGACCTCGACCTGTTCGGCAAGAACCGCGCCGCGCTCCGTGCTGCCAGGCGCGACGCTCAAGCCGCACGTTACGAAGCGGACGAAGCGCGCCTGATCCTGACCACCGGTATCGCGTCCACCTACTCGGATCTCGCCGCGCTCTACGCACAGCGGGACAGCCTCCAGTCTGCGCTCGACATTCGCACGCAGACGCTGAAGCTGGTGCAGCAGCGCTTCGACGCCGGCATCGCCAATCAGTCGGAGCTCGAGCAGGCCAAAGCGCGACTGCCGCAGACCAAAGCCGACCTCGCCGCAACCGATGAAGCGATCATGCTCGACAAGCATGCGCTCGCAGCGCTGGTCGGCGCCGGACCAGACCGCGCGCTTACTATCGATCGTCCGGCCGTCGGTGCGCTCCAGGCGCAAGGCGTGCCCGCCGATGCCTCGATCAATCTCATTGGCCGCCGTCCCGACGTCGCCGCCGCGCGTAGCCGCGTCGAGGCGTCGGCCGAGCGCATCAAGGAAGCGCGCGCCGCTTTCTATCCGAACATCAACATTGCCGCGCTGATCGGCTTCCAGTCCTTGGGCCTGGGCAGCCTGTTCAACAGCGGCTCCCAATTTGCGAGCGTGAGTCCCGCCGTGACCTTGCCCCTGTTTCATGGCGGGGCGCTCCAGGGCCAGTACCGCGGACGCCGCGGTCAGTATGACGAAGCCGTCGCCACTTATGACGGCCAGGTCATCCAGGCGCTGCGCGAAACGGCGGATGCAGTGACGAGCCAGAAGATGCTCGTCGAGCGCCTCGCCCAATCGCGCAGTGCGCTGGCTTCCTATGAAACGGCGCTGCGTCTGGCGCAGCGTCGATACGAGAACGGACTGTCGACCTATCTCGACGTGCTCACCGCGCAGGAAAGCGTCGTCAACGCGCGGCTCACCGTCGCTCAGCTCGAAACCCGTGCCTTCACCCTCGACGTCCAGCTCGTCCGCGCCCTCGGCGGCGGTTTCCGGGCTGCTTGATCCCCACTTTCCGGAGAATGACCATGGCTGAACGTGATCCGATCGAAACGCTCACTGGAGAGCATGAAGAAGTCCAGGCGACCGCTGCCGAGAAAGCCGCCGTCGCACAGTCGACAAACCCCCGCCGCAAGGTGATGCTCGGCCTCGCCGGCGCGCTCCTCCTCGCCGGGGGCGGCTGGTACATGCTGCACGACAGCGGTCATGTGTCGACCGATAACGCCTACGTGAATGCCGATTCCGCGCAGGTCACGCCGCTGGTGGCTGCCGCGGTGGTCGACGTGCCCGTGGTGAACACGCAGCTTGTCCGCCGCGGCGACGTCCTGCTCCGGCTCGACGACAGCGATGCGCGGCTCGCTTATGAGAAAGCCGAGGCCGCCTATCTGAAGGCGCGCCGCCAGTTCGAGCAGTCGTCGGCAACCAGCGGCTCGCTCGCGGCGCAAGTCGGCGCGCGCCAGGCCGACATCGGCCAGGCGAATGCCGGGCTCTCGGCAGCTCAATCGGCTTTCGAAAAAGCGAAGATCGACCTCGACCGCCGTCAGCATCTCGCCGACGACGGGGTCGTCAGCCGCGAGGAGCTGACCAATTACCGCAATGCTTATGTCGCTGCGCAGTCGGCACTCGCGCAGGCTAAAGCCGCCGTCGCGCAAGCGCAGGCCCAGCGCGGCGCGGCGCAGCAGACCTATGCCGCCAACCAGGCGCTGATCCAGAACTCGTCGATCGACACGAACCCCGACGTCGCTGCCACCAAGGCCGCGCTCGATCAGGCACGGCTCGACCTACAGCGCACGGTAATCCGCGCGCCGATCGACGGCGTCGTCACCAATCGCCAGGTGCAAATCGGCCAGCGCGTCGCCGCCGGCACTTCGGTGATGACCATCGTTCCGGTTGGAACCGTCTACGTCGACGCCAACTTCAAGGAGGGGCAGCTGGAGCGCGTGCGTCCGGGCCAGCCGGCAGAACTGGTCAGCGATCTCTACGGCAGCAGCGTGAAGTTCCACGGCCGGGTGATCGGCTTCGCCGGCGGCACCGGTTCGGCCTTCGCCCTCATCCCGGCGCAGAACGCGACCGGTAACTGGATCAAGGTCGTGCAGCGCCTGCCGGTGCGGATTGAGCTCAATCCGAAGGAGCTCGCAGCACATCCGCTGCGCGTCGGCCTCTCGATGGAAGCCAGTATCGACGTGTCGGGGAAAGGCGCGCGCTGATGGCTAGCGCCGCGCCTCCGGTCTCACCCACGGGCATGCCGTGGAGCACGGTGTTGCTCGCCGGGCTCGTGCTCGCCCTCAGCAATTTCATGGTCGTGCTCGACCTGACGATCGCCAATGTGTCTGTTGCGCATATCGCCGGCGGCCTGGGCATCTCGCCGACCGAAGGTACCTGGGTGATCACCTCCTATGCAGTCGCCGAGGCGATCTGTGTGCCGCTGACCGGCTGGCTCGCACGCCGCTTTGGCGAAGTGAAGGTGTTCGTCGCCGGGATGATCGGCTTCGGCCTCTTCTCCTTCCTGTGCGGAATTGCGCCGAGCCTGAGCGCATTGGTCCTGTTCCGCATCGGCCAGGGCCTCGCCGGCGGCCCGATCATGCCGATCAGCCAGACGTTGCTGCTGCGCATCTTCCCCAAAGAGAAGCACGGCATGGCGACGGGCATCTGGGCGATGACCACGATCGTTGCCCCGATCTTCGGACCGATCCTCGGTGGCACCATCAGCGACAATTGGGGCTGGAACTGGATCTTCTTCATCAACGTGCCGATCGCCGTCCTGTGCGCTCTCGCTGCGGTCGCGCTGCTGCGCAAGGCGGAGTCGGCGACTGCGAAGGTCCCGATCGACTTCATCGGCCTGGGCCTCCTCGTTGGAGCGGTCGGAGCGCTTCAAATCATGCTCGATCTGGGCCGCGAGCACGATTGGTTCGGCAGTCCCTTCATCGTCACTCTGGCAGTCATTGCGGCAGTGGGTTTCGCATTCCTGATCGCCTGGGAGTGGTTCGAACGCCATCCAGTCATCGACCTCAAGGTGTTCCGGCACCGCGGCTTCACCTTCAGCGTGCTTGCCCTGATGTTCACCTACGGAGCCTTCTTCGCCAGCCTGGTCATCATCCCGCAGTGGCTCCAGAGTTCGCTGGGCTACACCGCGACATGGGCCGGCTGGGCGACAGCAACCAATGGCATGTCGGCGCTGCTCATGGCGCCGGTCGCGGCGATGCTGTCGCAAAAGGTCGATCCGAGAATCCTGGTCTCCGGTGGTATTGTTTGGCTCGCCGTCACTTCGCTGACGCGCGTGTTCTGGTGGACCAGCGACGCAGACTTCTGGACGCTCGCTTTGCCACAGCTGATCCAGGGCGCGGGCATGCCCTTCTTCTTCATTCCGGTGACCACCCTTGCGCTCGGCGCGGTCGACGATGACGAGATGGCTTCGGCCGCCGGCCTGATGAACTTCCTGCGCACCATGTCAGGCGCAGTCGCGACTGCGATCGGAGTCACGATGTGGGAGAATGGCGCCCAGAGCGCGCGCGACACGCTGACGGGTGTCCTCAACAACACGCAGTCGAACATGGCCGTGCTCCAAGCCCACGGCTTTGGCGTCGAGCAGTCCCGCGCCTTCATCAGTCGCCTCGTCGACTCTCAGGCCAATGCAATCACCACGGTGAACCTGTTCGAGCTGTTCGCCGCGATCTTCCTCGGCGCCGCTGCAATCATCTGGCTCGCGCCCAAACCCAGGCACGCCGTCGACCCCGGCGCAGCCCACTAGGAGAAAGCCCATGATCATTCTCGTTGCCATTGCCGTCGTGGACATCGCTCTTTTGGCGGCCGTAGTCTGGTCAGCGCGGCCGAAGCCGATGCGCGCAGTGCGCTTCGCGATCGCTCGCGGCGACGGCAAGATTCCCCACGCCCTTTGAATCCCGCTAGCGGCTGCTGACACTCCCTCGTCCCCGTCTCAGCAGTCGCCCGCGCGGCTGGCGTCTCTCCCCTCCAGCGCCAGCCGCGCCTCTCAGCTTCTAGTCACGTCGATCACCGCCTGCGCGAAATCGCGAGGTGCTTCCTGTGGGAGGTTGTGGCCGATCCCGCCATTGATCGTCCGGTGTTCGTAGCGGCCGGTGAACTTGGCTCTGTACGTCGCCGGTTCGGGGTGCGGCGCGCCATTTGCATCGCCCTCCATCGTGATTGTCGGCACGGTGATGCTCGGCCCGGCGGCGAGCTGCTGCTCGATCGCGTCATATTGCCGCTCACCCTCAGCTAGGCCCATCCGCCAGCGGTAGTTGTGGATTACGATCGCGACATGGTCGGGATTGTCGAACGCCGCGGCGGATCGCTCAAACGTCGCGTCGTCGAACTTCCACTGCGGCGAGGCGAGCTTCCAGATCAGCTTGTTGAAGTCGTGCCGGTTCTTTTCATAACCGAGCCGCCCGCGCTCCGTCGCGAAGTAGAATTGGTACCACCATTGCAGCTCGGCGGCGGGCGGCAACGGTTGCTTGCCTGCTGCCTGGCTGCCGATCAGATAGCCGCTGACCGACACCAGCCCCTTCACCCGCTTCGGCCACAGCGCAGCAACGATGTCGGCGGTTCGCGCGCCCCAGTCGAACCCGCCGAGGATTGCGCGTTCAATCTTGAGCGCATCCATCAAAGCAATCGCGTCCATCGCAAGCGCCGCCGGCTCGCCGTTGCGCACCGTCTCCGCCGATAGAAAACGCGTCGGTCCGTAACCGCGCAGGAACGGCACGATCACACGATAGCCACGAGCCGCCAGAATTGGCGCCACTTCATCGAATGCATGGATGTCGTACGGCCAACCGTGGAAAAGGAGAACCGGGTCGCCGGTTGCCGGCCCGAACTCGGTATATCCAACGTCGAGGACTCCAGCCTCGACGTGTCTAAGCGCAGGTTGCGGCGCCGCTTTCGCTGCGGAGCTAACCGAGGTGGCAGAAGTGATTGTCATCGCAGCCGCGGCGAGGAACTCACGCCGGTCGAGTTGATGCATGAAACTAAATTCCGATCATGGGCAGGAGCGCTCCAGATTTCGTTGGTCGTCGGTCATTGGCTCCCGGAAGCGCTGAGCACTGACCACTGGAACGAACAACATTGCAACGACGGTCACGAAGCACAGCCATGAAAGCCACGGTTCAACGAAAGCAAGGGGAATTGACGCACCGTAGATGGCCAGAAACAGCCATGTTCTGCGGAGCGCTCGGAGGTGTATCGCCCGGTGCAACTCGTTGTGCGAGGTGCGCCTCCCGTGCAAGCGGAGCAGCATGAAAGCCGCAGTCGCGCAAAAGGCGACAACGCCGAAGGCCGCGGCAGCTCGCGGCGACTTGGGATAATGCCCGAGGAAACGGGTCGTCAGCGGGAGCATCGAGACCCAGAAGAGAAGGAGATTGTTGAACCAGATAGTGCTCCTGCTCGGCCGGTTGAGCGTGAACACCAGATAGTGATGGCTTGTCCACAGGTTGGCGATGACGATGAAGCTCAGCGCATAAGCCCCAAGCGCCGTCGAAAATTGCATGAGCGCCGGCGGATCGTCCGAGAAAGCGAGGCTCGCCGGGATCCGGACGTCGATCACCATGATTGTGATGACGATCGCGAACACGCCGTCGGAGAAACTCTCGAGCCGCCGGTTGGTCGGCCGAAGCTCGGTCTCAGCATGTCTGCGCGCGCTCACTTCACATATTCTGTAAGCGGCTTCCCCTTTTCGAGGACATAAGTGGCAAGCTCGGCTGCTGGAGTGCTGCCGACGTTGCGCGCCGCGTGCACGGTTCCGTAGGGCACGAACAACACATCGCCGGCCTTCAGCGTTACCAACTTGCCTGCCACTTCATATTCGAGCGTTCCCGACAGGACATAGATGATCTCGTCACCGGGGTGCTTGTGTCGTGGGAACGAGGCGCCGGGCGCGAAATCGACCCGCGCCTGAAGCGTCTCCGACCCGCGGACACTGAGATCGTGTCGCTGGAGATCCGTGCGCGTCGTGCCGGCCGGCCGCGGAGGTGGAGGAGGCGCGGCTTCGGCCGCGCCTCCCAGCAAAATGATGGCACCGATCAGCGAAAACATCAGCGCAGCGAACGGAAGCCCGCCCGCAGGTCTTCAACAATTGCCTGCGGCTGCTCCCATGCGGCGAAATGCGCGCCGACCGGATGCTTCTGGTAGTAGAGCAGGTTTGGATAGGCCTGCTCCGCCCACTTCTTCGGGATCGGGCAGATCTCCTCAGGGAACGCGCTCACCACGGTCGGGAGCTTCACCCCTTTGGGAGCGAAGAACGCATTCTTGTTCTCCCAATAGAGCTGCGACGACGACACGGCCGTCCTGGTCAGCCAATAGAGCGTGATATTGTCGACGATGTCGTCTTGCGTCAGGCCCAATTGCTCGCCGTCGAACACGCGCGCGATCTGCCTGTAGGTCCAGATATCGTGATCGATGATCCAGGCCGCGAGGCCGACTGGCGAATCTTCGATGCCGTACAACGTTTGGGGGCGGTTCCCCATCTCCAGCGCGTAGCCGAGTCCCTTCGCGTAGAAGAAGCTGACATGGTCGAAGGCGTAGCGTTCCTCCTCGTCGAGCCCGTCGGGCGCCGATCCACCTTTCTGCGCAAGCGCATCGATTTCCGGCGGGATTGCACCGGCCATGTTGGTGTGGATTCCGGCGAGGCCCGGCGGCGCCTGGACCCCCATGAAGTCGGTGATCAGCGCACCCCAGTCGCCTCCCGAGGCGACGTAATGCGAGTAGCCAAGACGACTCATCAGCGTCGCCCAGGCGCTTGCGATGCGCTCCGGACCCCAACCCGATTCGGTTGGTTTCCCAGAAAAGCCGTAGCCCGGCATCGACGGGATCACGACGTCGAACGCATCGGCTTCGCTCCCGCCATAAGCGGTGGGATTGGTCAGCGGCTCGATGATCTTCAATTGCTCGATCACCGATCCGGGCCAGCCGTGCGTCACGATCAGTGGCAGCGCATTCGTATGCTTCGACTTCACGTGGATGAAATGAATGTCCACGCCATCGATGCGGGTGACGAAGTTCGGATAGCTGTTGATCCGCGCTTCAACGCTTCGCCAGTCGTGTTCGTTCAGCCAATAGTCGGCGAGCTTCTGTATCGTCGCGAGCTGCACGCCCTGCGAGGCATCGTTGACCAGCTCACGCTCAGGCCATCGGGTCGCTGCGATGCGCCGCTTGAGATCGGCCAAATCTTCTTCTGTCGCATGGAAGCTGAACGGCACTACCGACTGGTCCCTGGACGGCTCCGCCAGGATGATCGTCTGCTTGGCTTCAGCGTCTTGCGTCTGAACTGGCGCGGACTGCGGCTGAGCGAGAGTGTCCGCACCGCCGGTTGGCAACGTCGTTTCGACCATGATCATTCTCCTTGTCTCGGGCGAGAGACACTAACGGCAAGGGCCGCGGAGAATGCTGGTGCGCAACCGGACGAGCGGCCTACCAAGGCCCTGCTCTAGCGCCTTCGAGTCGGTCAATACGGCCGCAGAATAAACTTCGGCGCGGTGCTTTTTCCCCGCCTAAGCTAGACGTCCTGCGCCCATCCCTCGAACAAGGCGCCGCGCGAATCGAGCTCTAACAGCCGCTTCATTTCCCGCGCGCAGGCGTCGAGATCGTCCTTGAGCAGCTGGATTGCGCCGTCGATCTCGCGTTCGTCGCTGCAGTAACTGGTGAGCAGGTTCGAACGCGCCAGCACCCTTGTGCCGTGGATGCCATGTTCGACGTGAAACTTGTCGAGGATGCCAGTCATACGCGCCTCCCGATTATTTTTCTCAGCATACAACAGGATCGGCCTCAAAGCGGAATCATTTCGGATTCAGCGGGCCATGATGAGCGTGCGGGCGGAGCGATACTCCTCGGGCGTCACTCGACCATCCCGGTTGGCATCGGCAATCCGGCGGAATTGGTCCGCCGCAGCCTCCGCCTCGTGCGGCTGGAGCAAGATGTCGCCGTTGCCGTCATAATATTTGAGCGCCCAATTCATCAGCACCCAATCACGCTCGAAAATCTGCAGGGCCGCTGGCGTCGGCCGCAAGGCCGTCTGCGCCGGCTGCGCAAGCGCCGGCGCCGCAAGGAATAGGGACCAGGCGAACGTCGGCCGGACCATGCGGCAACAACGCTCGATGCAGGGATTCGCGCCAATTGGTCATGCCTCGGTGGCGCAGCGCTTGCACGAGCAGCCTAAAAGCAGACGACTGCGCGGGCCCGCAAGCCGCGAAGCGACGACTGATTTCAACAATTCATGCGAGTGGCGGCTTTGTCTCGAAGCTAGTTAGCTTGCCATCGCCGCTCGCACCGCCTTTTGCAGCGCCTCGGCGCGGAAGGGCTTGGCGAGTAGCGGCGCGTCGGGCGCGGTGCGCTTGACTGCATCGGTTTCGCTATAGCCGGAAACGAACAGGATCGGTTGGTGCGGGTGCTTGTCGAGGATGCGCCGGGCGACGTCTGCCCCTGACAATCCCGGCATGATGAAATCGAGCACCACGAGATCGGGCAGCTCGCGCTCCAGCGCTGCAAGGCCGTCGCGGCCGTTGCTCGCCTCGCGCACGCGATAGCCCTGCTCCTCGAGGCTGGTGACGATGAAGCCGCGAACGTCGGGGTCGTCGTCGACGACCAACACCGACACCGGCGCGAGCGGGACGTTGTGGCTGGTTGGCTCGTCTGAGCCCACCGCGGTTTCGAAGACCGCATCTTCCGCGGCGCGGAACAGTAGCTTGACCGCAGTCCCTTTGCCGGGCGTGCTTTCGATCCGCGCGGCGCCGCCGGACTGACGCGCCATGCCGTAGACCATCGACAGCCCTAAGCCGGTCCCTTTCCCGACTTCCTTGGTGGTGAAGAATGGCTCGAACGCGCGCTCGGCGACCTCCGGCGGCATTCCAAGGCCGGTGTCGCTGATCGTCAGCTCGACATAGTCGCCGTCCTCGAGCTCGCGGTCGCCCTCCATCCGTACATGACGCGTCGCGAAGGTCAGAAAACCGCCCTCGGGCATTGCGTCGCGGGCATTGATCGCAAGATTGAGGACGGCGACCTCAAGCTGGGTCGGATCGGCCATCACCGGGATCATTGATTCGTCAAGATCGAACTGCTTGGTGATCCCGGGTCCGAGCACGTTCCTCAAGAGCGGGCGCATATTCTGGATCAGCGGCGCGACATAGGTCGGCCGCACCTCGAGCCGCTGCACTCGGCTGAAGGCGAGCAGCTGGCCGGTGAGCCGAGCCCCGCGCTCTGCGGCAGAAAGCGCATTTTCAGCGTACCGCTTGAGTTTCCCATCCTCGATCCGCTTGGCGATCAGGTCGAGGCCCCCGACGACGACGGTCAGGAGATTGTTGAAATCATGCGCGATGCCGCCGGTGAGCTGCCCCAGCGCCTCCATCTTCTGGCTCTGACGAAGCTGCTCCTGCGCCGCCTTGAGCTCGGTGATGTCGCGCGCTTCGAACAGCAAATAGATCACCTCGCCGTCCGGCCCGCGCACCGGCTGCACCGAAACGTCGAGATGCGCGGCGGGGACACCCTCGCGCTCGAGGCGCACCTCCTGGTTGAACAATTTGCCCGCCGCAGCCTGCTTTACCGCCTTCTTCATCAGCGCCTTGTGCTGCGGGTAGACGGCAAGCGTCGGCGCATCCCAGATCTTCTGGCCCACCGCCTCGCCCGCATTCGCTGCCCGCCAACCCGCCTGCGTGCGGTTGAGCTCGACCACCGTCCCGTCCGGCTCCATCAGGACCAGCACTTCGAGCACCGTGTCGAACACCGCGCGGAAGCGGGCTTCGCTCAGCATTAGCTCGCGCGTCTGCTCGTCAACCTGGCGGCGAAGCTCGAGCTCCGCCTCCTTAGCCAGCGTGATGTCGGTGCCGACCCCGATGAACCCGATCAGCTCACCGTCCGGCCCGAAGCGCGGCTGCGAGACGGTACGCAGCCAGCGATATTCCCCGTCCCAGCGGCGGTAGCGCCCCTCCAAAGTGAAGCGCGTTCCCGCCGCCTCCCCAGTGATGCTCTCAGCGACGATCCGCTCCAGGTCGTCGGGATGGATCCGCTCGCGCCAGTCTAGCGTCCGCGCCTCCTCGACGGTGCAGCCCGGTCCGCAGGCAAACTCGGCATAAGCCTCGTTGACGAAATCGCGCACGCGATCGATCCGAGTCACCCACATTAGGGCCGGCGCCGAATTGGCGATGCGCCGGAAACGCTCCTCGCTCTCCTTCATCGCGCGCTCGCTCGCGCGCTGCTCGGTCATGTCCTGGACGAAGATGATGATCCCGCGCACCTCGCCGGTCGCGTCCGCCCAAGGGACATAGTCGATCTGAAGTGCCAGCGGCCCGCGCTTTGGATGGTCGTATTCGGCGGCGAAGTATTTCCGTTCCCCGGCAAGCGCCTCCTCAAGCCTCGGACGTCGCGCCTCAAAAGCGTCGGGACCAACGATCTCGACATAGGTCCGCCCGAGGATCTCCCGGCGCGGCATATCGAACCAGTCGCAGCCAGCGCGGTTGATGAAGCGGAAGGTCTGCGAGATGTCGACATAGCCGATCGGCATCGGCAGCAAATCGGCGATCGCCAGCATCGCCGAGAAATCGAGCGTCCCGCCGCCGAGCGCGGTGACCAAAGGCTCGAAATCCTGCGGCGTGCGCGGGCCGCCGAGCGGCGTGTCGAGCAAAAGCTCGGGTGGTTGCGGACTGTCTTTGCGCCCCCGGGTCGCCATGCGGCGGATCATTCCTCGAAATTCCTAAAGAGTCGATGCGTTCGGTTGGCAGGCGAAACAAACGCCCTCTCTTTGGCTATTTGGAAATTTCATTTGCTCAACGCTCGACGATAAAGGGCCCGCTCATCCCCGTCATGCAGGTCGGCGATCATCCGCAGTCTCTTCGCGCTGCTCCGGCGGCGGTCTGCATCGGCGTTGCTGCGCTCGGCTGCTCCAATGAAGAAGGGCGGCTCGGGGCAAGAGCCGCCCTTTGCGCAAACATGGTGGAGCCGTTTCGGGGGACGAACGGTACCAGCGGCGCAACTCCGCTGGGCTCGTTTCGGTTCCGTTATTTGACTTGGGGTGGGGTCGTCACGAGGGTTTGTCACGCGACTGAATCGCGTGACCTCGATCCTGTTGGCTGCGCCGCCGGTCGGCCGGGTCGCGTGACTCTTCGACGCAAGTCCATGTGGCGTTGCGCGCCTGGGGCCTTGTGCTCGGCTAGCCCTTCTGTTATAACATTTGTATGAACACGGAACTCAAAATCCGAAAGATCGGCAATTCCGCCGGTGTGGTCCTGCCGCGCGAGCTGCTGGCGCGGCTGCGCGTTGCACCGGGCGACACCATTTATGCCACCGAGGCGCCGGACGGAATCCGGCTGACGGCGAGCGATCCCGACTTCGGCCTCAAGATGGAGCTGGCCGAAGCGATCATGCGCGAAGACCGCGACATCCTGCGCGTTCTGGCGAAGTAATGGCGGACTTCCGGGCCGAGCCGGTTTGGCTCGACGCCGCGATCGCCCTTGCCATCCATGACCGTCAGCTCGCCGAGCATGGCGGCGGCACCGGCGTGCGCGACCATGGAGCGTTGGACTCGGCGCTCGCCCGCCCGCTCAACCGCTGGCAT
>Ga0207674_10002719_pt1 | contig 22062 bp, 23 predicted proteins | sample KBSCornC72_FD_184303 | JGI IMG/M metagenome (GOLD analysis project Ga0207674, IMG submission 184303) | Corn rhizosphere microbial communities from Kellogg Biological Station, Michigan, USA - KBS Corn C7-2 (SPAdes) (version 2) | ecosystem: Host-associated > Plants > Roots > Rhizosphere > Soil ...
ATGGTGTCGTATGCATCACTGCTTTCATCCACTTCTGCATTTCCTGCCTCCCAATAGCTATCGGGACCGGCAGGCAAGGGTTTTTTATTGTCAATAGCTGGTGTCATCTCTTTAAAATCACCTTGACTCTTATATCGGCCGCGCACGTCCTGGTAAACGAAAATGTATTTTCCTTTCATAAGGTCGCCATTTGGCCCGAGGCGTCCTGGAAAATTGTTTTCTCCATACGGGCTGCACGAATAAGGCGTTCGCTCAATGAGGATGGGATACGTTGCAGTATCATTTGGAGTATAAATAGCCGTGAATAATTTTATTCCATCTCTCATTGTGATGTACACTTCCTTTTTTGAGTAGCTCTTTTTAACAAACACATCGTTGTTTTCCTGCGTAGCTGCAGAAAAAGAAAGGCATAAAAAAATATAACAAAAAACGCTTTTCATCTTAGTCTTTTAAAACAGGCAGAACAATATTGCTGCTGTTTGTTGCGTCATGGTAAATGCGGATCGTTTCCTTTTGAAAATCGCTGTCATTGGCCTCATAAATATTCATGAACTTTTGCGGATTACGATCAGCCAAGGGGAACCAGCTGCTTTGAACTTGTATCATGAGACGATGGCCTTTCTTGAATGTATGCGCAACATCCGGCAGATTAAATTTCACTTCTTCAATTTTGTTCGGTGTGAATGGACCAGGATTTGAAAAACTATTTCTGAATTTACCTCTCATGATCTCTCCGCGTACCAGCATTTGATAACCGCCCATGGGATAAGCCTCCTTGCCCCCCGACGAATTAGCAGCGTCCTCATATTTGAAATCATCAGGAAAAACATCTATCAGTTTTACAACAAAATCAGCATCGGTACTGGTGATACTGACTTTGAGATCCGCGGTCACTACCCCGGCCAATGTAACATCTTCCGGCAAAACATCCGTTTGATACGTCAGCACATCTGTTCTTCTTGATGCGAAACGCTGGTCGTCGGTCATGTACTCTCTCGTTCTGTCAAAATGAACATCTTCTGTATACGGAACAGGATGTGCAGGATCACTTACGTATTCGTCGTAGCCGTTTTTCGTCGCGGATTTGTTCCATGAAAGTTTTCCCTTTTCCTGCAGATAGACAGATCTGTTTTCCGATTCAGCCGGGGGCCATTGTGTGAAATGTTTCCATTGATTAGCACCACTGAGAAAAATATTTGCTTCACTGATCTGAGAAATATCTCCCTTGCCTTTTAAATAGTAATTGAAAAAAGGAATTTCAATATTGTTTTGATACCAGATAGAAGTGTTAGACCCAAATTGCACATTGCCCATGTGCGTCCCATCACTGGTAGACCACTGACCATGAAACCACGGGCCCATTACTAATTTATTAAAATGAGACGATGAGTTCTTTGCTTCTATGGCCTTGTACAAATTCCACGCGCCAAAACAATCTTCCGCATCAAACAAACCACCCACCACAAGCATCGCCGGTTTGATATTAGCTACAAAATTTCTCGGGTTTCTTGCTTCCCACCAGGCGTCGCGATTGGGATGTGCGTAGAGATCTTTCCAGAATTTTATACTATCTCCTGTCAATGCCATAAAATTTTTCAACGCTCCTGTTTGCAAATAAGTTTGGTAATTATCATTTGAGGGCCACTTCAACGTGGCACCGTGTCCAGCAGTTGTCGGCATTGGCCGAGGAAAGCCAAATCCCCCCGCATAAAACGAAAATGCATCCATAATGAACAAAACACCATTGTGGTGAAAGTCATCGCCCTTGAACCAGTCAGTTACCGGTGCCTGTGGACTCACGGCTTTCAGTGCAGGGTGGCCACTTAACGCCGCCATCGTTGAATAAAACCCGGGATAGGAAATTCCCATCACACCGACGTTGCCGTTATTATTTGAAACATTTTTTATCAGCCAGTCGATCGTATCATACGTATCACTGGCTTCATCAACATCATTGTTGGTTTTTTTATCCGGATTGAACGGCCGGATGTCAACGTAATCGCCTTCACTCATCCAGCGTCCGCGCACATCCTGCATAACGAAGACATAATTTTCCCTGGCATAATATCTCCAATGTCTCATCCATAAATTAGAATTAAAATTTTGCTCGCCATAAGGAGAACATGAGTAGGGAGTGCGGGTCATTAGAATAGGATGCTTTTCGGTAGCGTCTTTAGGCAGGTAGATGGCTGTAAATAATTTGACGCCATCACGCATGGTGATGTACACCTCTTTCTTGGTATAGTTATCAAGGATCCATGCGCTGTCCTGTGAGCCGACATTTACCGGGTTGACCTGTGCAATGGCAGTGATCGAAAAATAAAATAAGAATAGCAAGGAAATAATTTTCTTCATGTACTTTGATTTGAGTGCCGAATTTATTCCATCTCAACATAAAAAAGAAAACTATCCAAATGGGATAGCTTTCTTTTCATTCACCGCTCACCATTGACCACTCACCCTTAGTCTTCTAACACACCAAACTTTCCTGCATTCACGTCATCAATTGCTTGCTCCACTTCCTGCCAGGTATTCATTAGAAACGGGCCATATTGTGCGATCGGTTCGTCAATGGGTTCACCAGACAATATGAGAAGCACTGTGTCTTCACTAGTTTTTATTTGTATGGATTCACCGTCATTCTTAAATAAGACAAAATGATCAGCTGATGCATCGTTATCATTGATGACTGCACCTCCTTCTACCACTAGAATGCCGGTATTAAAGTTTTGTGGAAAACTCAATTCCGCTTCTGCACCCTTCTTCAACCTTGCATTGTACACATACATTGGGGTAAACGTTGAAGCAGGTCCTTTCACTCCCTTGTAGTCGCCTGCGATCACTTCTATCGCGCCTTTTGCATCAGTCAATTTATAAATGCCGATTTTGTCGTGAGTGATCTCCTGGTATTTCGGCGGCGTCATTTTATATTTTGCAGGAAGGTTCACCCACAACTGCACCATTTGAAACAAACCACCTTTCCTGCTAAATTCTTTTTCATGATATTCTTTATGCAGCAAGCCGTATGCGGCTGTCATCCACTGTACATCACCTTCACCGATCACGCCGCTGTTCCCGGCGCTGTCGTGGTGTGCTACCTTTCCATGATACGCGATCGTTACTGTTTCAAAGCCACGATGCGGATGTACACTTACGCCTCGGGGAGTTTCGCTTGGAGTAAATTCAACTTTTGAATTATAATCAAGCAGAAAGAACGGGCTCATTCTTTTCTTATCGATCAACCTGCTGTTTGGAAAAAAATTATGTACCCTAAACCCGTCGCCCACCATGTGCGGCGGCGGTGCTGCAATAACTGTTTCAACCGTTTTTTTATTTTTCATAAACTTCCTTTTAATGAGTAATCAGTAATAAGTGATGAGTAGCCGAACCGTGATCGGGTCCTTCATTACTCATCATTCATCACTCATTGCTTACTCATCATTCATTACTCATTATCTACGCTGCTACCTTTTTCTTCACCAGGCTCTCAGCGAGCCATAAATATTCTGCAACAAAATTGTGAACGATATTCTGGAAGCTTTGGTCTGCCAGGTTTCCTTCGGCATCGAACTTTTTGTCGACTCCACCTACGATCAACATGTAGGGGGAAACAATGCCAAACAAGGCATTTATCAACAATTGCATTTGTTGTGACGCACGGATGCCTCCTAATGGTCCAGGTGATGCTGTTACAATTCCAAAGGGTTTATGGTGTTGCTTGGGAAAATGATCGACCAGGTTTTTCATAGCCGGTGAGTAACTACCATTGTATTCCGGCGATACAAGAATGAAGGCATCAGCGGCAAACATTCTTTTCGCAAGTGGTTTAAACTCCTCGGGGGTGTAGTCTACAGAAACGAATACTGACTGAACCGCTGGTAAATGCCAATCTTTAAGATGGATGATGTCAACCTCGTGCTCAGTTTTCTCTTTCAGCAGTTTTTGCAAGTGTAGCGCCACCCTGTGCGTCACGCTATTTGGTCTTGGGCTTCCTGAAATGATCTCAATTCTCATAATAATTGTTTCCTCTAAAGATGAATGTTTGAACATCAAAAAGAGTGCTTGAGGCTTTACTTGGCAGTTTGACAGTATTACGGGTCGTAAATGCGGTAAAGCTTGCAGGCATAATCCTATTTTGACAGTTTTCGACGATAGCCGGTTTAGCGGAATTTCACAGGGCGAATGGCAGGTGAGAAATGTCTCCGTGGACTGGTGTTATTGTGTCGTGATTAGCAAAATTAGGGTTATTCGGCTGTTACTTTCAAACATCAGTGCTCCATATTCTTTTATTGTTGGCGGTACTATTAGAAGCTAATCCTTAGTTTTGAACACATGAATGTCAATGAAGAACTGATCACAAGATTTTACTCAGCCTTTCAAAAGAGGGATTACAAGACCATGCAGGACTGTTATGCGGATAAAGTAATCTTTTATGATCCCGTGTTCGAAGACCTGGTAGATGATGAAGTAAAACTAATGTGGGAAATGCTTTGCAAAAGAGCCGCAGATCTTTCCATAGAACTCAGCAACGTGCAGGCAGACGAGGAATACGGAACCTGTGATTGGAAAGCCAGCTATACATTTAATAAAACGGGCCGAAAGGTGGTCAATACTATCAGGGCTCATATGCGTTTCAAAGACGGAAGGATCATTGAGCATACCGATCAGTTTAAGTTAAGTAGCTGGTGTAGACAGGCCCTGGGCCTGCGGGGAATTTTATTTGGGACATTGAGCTGGTTCAAACAAAAAGTTCGACGATCAGCGCAACAGAATTTGTATGATTACATTATCGCGCACCAGGCCTCAACATAATTTTACTATTCAAAATCGTATATGACAAGCAGGAGAAAATTTTTACAAACCTCATTCTTGAGCAGCGTGACAATGCTTTTGAATAACAAGGATTTTGCCATGACTGTTGGAATCAATGCGCCGTCGAAAGGAAATCCAATTGTGATCTCAACGTGGGACGCGGGGTTGGATGCAAATAAAGCCGCCTGGAAAATTTTAAGCGGCGGCGGCAGAGCGCTTGATGCAGTAGAAGAAGGCGTAAAAGTGACGGAGGCTTCGCGAAGCTGCTGTGTAGGATTAAATGCGAATCCCGACCGCGATGGTTATGTTACGCTTGATGCATGTATCATGGACGAATTCTTCAATTGTGGAAGCGTTGCATTTCTTGAAAGGATCAAACATCCCATATCTGTAGCAAGACGGGTAATGGAAAAAACACCTCATGTGATGCTGGTTGGAAGCGGTGCACAGCAATTCGCTATCGCGGAAGGATTTCCATTGGAGGAACAAAAATTATCTCCCGATGCGCAGGACGCATATGATAGATGGTTGAAAACATCAGAATATAAGCCAGTCATCAACATCGAAAACATGCCTGGACGGCAGGCAGGCTTAAGGGGACATGGGCCCTTCGCTCCGGCGCAACTTGAAAACGGAGAGTGGAATCATGATACGATCGGAATGGTGGCGATGGATACAAATGGAAATCTCAGCGGCAGTTGTACTACCAGCGGCATGGCATTTAAAATGCGCGGCAGGGTAGGAGATTCACCGATCATCGGTGCCGGGCTTTTTGTTGACAATGAAGTAGGAGCGTGTACAGCAACAGGGCAAGGCGAAGATGTGATCCGGGTAAGTGGCTCACATACAGTGGTTGCATTGATGACGCAAGGCTTATCACCCGAAGAGGCCTGCAAAAAAGCCATCGAAAAAATTATTAGAATAAAAAAGGATAAAGCCAAAGACATACAAGTTGCTTTTATCGCGTTGAATAAAAAAGGAGAGACAGGCGCATTTGCTATTCAAAAAGGATTTAATTATGCTTTGCGAAATAAAACAAGCGAAAAATTGATTCCAGCAAAGAGTTGGTTTGCCTAGCCAGTATAGAATGTGGAATATAGAATATTGAATTCAGAATTCAGAATACAGAATGGAAGAAATGCAATACATCCTGGAAATAGCGACTTCGGATTTTGAAACTACGAGATCCGCTGTTGAGGGGGGTGCTGACAGAATAGAATTATGCGCCAACCTGAATGAAGGTGGCACAACGCCGTCATACGGTACAATTTATCAATGCCGGGAAACTTTTGATGTCATGCTTTACCCGATCATCCGGGCAAGAGGCGGAGATTTTTTGTACACTGATGATGAATACGAGGTAATGCTGCATGATGTGAAACTCTGCAAGCAATCAGGCTGTGATGGAATTGTGATCGGATTATTGAAAGAAGATGGAACAATTGATATAAAAAGAACCGCAGCGATCATTGACATCGCTTATCCCATGGGGATCACCTTTCACCGCGCATTTGACCGCTGCCGCGATCCCTTTGACGCCATGGAGCAGTTGATTCAAATTGGTTGTGAAAGAATTCTGACCTCGGGCCAGCAGCCAACTGTTAATGAGGGAATGGACATGATCGCTGAATTGAATAAAGCTGCTAACCATCGAATCGTCATTATGCCGGGAAGCGGAGTAAGAAAAGAGAATATTAGGCTTCTTGCAGAAAAAACCGCGTGCACGGAATTTCATTCTTCACTACGCGGGAAAGAGAAAAGTAAAATGACATTTATTCACCCTGCATTTGAAAATTCACCAGAGAGTTACATGAACAATTCCATTGATGCATCGGAAGTAAGTGCATTAAAGAAAACTCTAAGTGAAATATCAACTTAAATCGGACCTATTTGAGAATCCAGCGTGCCGTTTTCGCGACTAGCTTGTTCCCTTAAAATGTTACCTAAATATTCATTGCAATTGGGGCACATCACCTCCTTAAATTTACCGATGCCATAAAAGCCTGCCACATGCGCCTGGTCACCTGTTCCGTCCCAGCCACATTTTGGACAACGTAATTGTTCATCATCGAATGTTCGCTCGTGATATATTTTGTCTCTTGCATTCATGGGTTTTACGTTTACGCGTTGGTTGCAAAATTTTGACCATGATCGGCCACAAATGCAGTTATTCCTTCATATGGGGAGAAATTGTTGAACTTGTTTAGCAGCTATAAAACATTAAATCAAAAACTGCAGCATAAAACCATGCAAGCCAATTTTGAGAATTCCCATTAAATACCATACCTTAATTGTCCCACTCATTTTTCTCTCAAAGATTACCTTCGGAATTTGTGATTTTATAAACTGTTTAAAATAGAAATCTTATGTCATTCAATCTAATTGACGAGGCTAAGAGCCTTCTTCCGTCCGATCTCATTTCAAGGGCGGCAACTTCTCTCGGCGAAACGGAAAGTGGTATCCAGCGGGCGGTGAACGGAAGCATTCCAACGGTCCTTTCAGGTCTTCTCACCCAATCATCGACAACTGGAGCTTCTGGCATTATGGACATGATACGAAATGCTTCAGGAAGTAATATTCTTGGAAATGTCAGCGGCCTTTTAAGCGGAAGTTCCATCAGTGGAGTGGGCGCGACAGTGATGGGATGGTTGAGATCTCTTTTCGGAGACAGACTAAGCAACGTCACGAATTCATTGGCTAGTTTCGCGGGAGTTAAACCGTCATCGGCCAGTAGTGTGATGAGTTTGGCTACACCTGCAGTATTGGGATCTGTCGGCAATTATGTAAAGGAAAACAATCTCAGTGCCTCGGACCTGGGCTCCTTTTTGATGACGCAGAAAAATTCCATTTTGAATGCGATCCCCTCTGGTTTTAACCTGGCTGGCGCATTGGGACTTTCCAGCCTAAGTGATATTGGAAGCAGGATATCGAGCACCGTTTCTTCTGCGGGTAACTATGCAGTCAATACAGTCAGAAAAACAAGCGGAACAAGATGGTTGTGGTTTCTTTTGCTATTACTCGGCGCAGCCTTATTAATATGGCTCTTTACAAGGAAGCCTGCTCCCAAAGAAGAAGCAGCTCCGATTGTAACCGACACTACAACCGCTACCACTCCATCGGTCGCGGTGACGCCACCGGCCGTAAAAGGAAAACTGGACACTACTTCCGGAAACTTTATCTATGATATTGGTGAGATGATCACGATTGATCTGCCAAATAATGGAGGTCAGCTGAGCGTAGGTAAATATAGCACAGAGGCAAGGCTGGTCGAATTTCTTAAAGACCCAAATGCTGTTGTTGATACGGTGAATGGTAACTGGTTTGATTTTACCAACGTACGGTTTAAAACAGGCAGCTCAACGATCACAGATGATTCTTATACGCAATTAAAAAACCTCGTCGCGATTATCAAGGCCTTCCCGAACGCAACATTCAAAGTGGGAGGGTATACAGATAATACCGGTGACGCATCAAAAAATCTTGCTCTTTCGCAGAAAAGAGCTGAAGCAGTTGCTGCAGCAATATTAAAAGAAGGTGCGAATAAACAACAGATTTTGAAAGCAGAAGGATATGGCCAGGAGCATCCTGTTGGTGATAACTCTACCGCGGAAGGGCGCGCGATGAATAGAAGAGTATCGGTTCGCGTTAAGTCTAAATAATTCCATACTAAAATAACCGTGTCTCTTAATGTGCCTGTGAAGAGACACGGTTTTGTTTTGTTAGCTCATTGTTTTTCTAAGAATTCTTTTAGCCCTTTGTCCATAAAAGAAGTCCAGCCTGCGACAAAATTTTTCTTTTCCAATTCCGGGTATTTTCCAGGCATAAATGAGCCTAATCCTTCATGAGTTAACACAAGCCTGGTTTTGGCTCCCTCAGGAAATAATTCAAAACTCAGTAACGAGCTCCCGGGATAACCTGCATATTTCCATTCAAGCGATATTTTTTTCTTGGGTACAACGTCTTTTACTTTCCAGATATGCAGGAAATCTTTTCCCTCGTGATGAACATTGAACTGAGTTTCGAAACCCTGTTCCGGTTTGAAATTTTCTAGCTGGGGAAAATACCATTGTTTCATTTGGTTTATGTCAGTTAATGCCTTCCAAACGTTTTCAACAGGAGCGTTAAATATTCTCTCAAGTATTACCGGCGGTTCTCCATTTTCATTTTTGTTACTTACTAGCTCACCGAGGCGATCAATACTTTGATTCCACCCTTCATTCATACCATCAAGGTAAGGTTTGGCCTCTTCGGTGATCTTTGAAATCGCCGCATGCATACTGATTCTTGTGCCGCCATTCTCATCTGAGAAGATCACAGTATTGAGTACTTCAAAAAGGCGGTTGCTATTTTTGTCAAGAGCTGCGGTTGTAAAAACCAATTTTTCGGGCTCAACAATTTCATGAAATTCTCCATCCATTGGATAAACTGTTTTATCAGGAGCCTGCATGTGAATAAGGATCTCGCCTCCCGGTCTTGCATCAACATTACATAAAGGGTTCGTAAAGTCTTTGGGTCCCCACCATTTCTCCAGTTGCGCCGGGTCCGTCCATGCCTTAAATACCAATTCTCTCGGAGCATTGATCACCCGCGTCAGTGTCATTTCTTTTTCCGATGAAACGCCCCTGAGATATCCTTCGAGTTTAAAAATATTTTGTTTCAAACCCATGTCAGCTTTAAATGTTTTCACGGTCTTATCTCTTTCTTCGACAGTGTCAAACAACATGCTCCATTCAAGCAGAGTCTTTTTTCCCTGGGGAGTAAAATTTACTGTAGCGATAAATTTTGGAACGGTTATGTGTTCATAAACGATCCGCTTATGTTTTACAATTTCCCGGAAAATGCTTTTGTTTTTATAATCTTTTCCATCGGGTCCATGCATGATAAAATCCCAATTACCACCTGTGTTCACATCCATTTCGAAGATCGTATTTGTAAATCCATTAGGGCCCCACCAGTTTTTTATGTGATCGGGTTCGGTCCATACTTTCCACACCAATTCGATGGGTGCATTTAGTACTCTTGTAATGGTGAGCTCTTTTCCGTGCGACAATGCTGTATCAGTTATCATAATCTGAGTTTTTTAAAGTGATAAATTGAGAGTGTTTATTTTCTTTTCGAAAGAGGTTTTTTGTGCTTCTTTGATTTCTTGTCTTTCTTTTGTAATTCGTCAAGGTAAACTTCAAGGGCATCCAGTTTTTGCGTCCAGAATTTCCGGTATTGTTCCACCCAGCCTGCCACTTCATTCAGTTTGTCAAGTTTTGCTTCACAATAACGATGCCTTCCCTCTTGTTTAATTGTGATGAGTCCACACTCAGTAAGGATCTTTATGTGCTTCGAGATCGCGGGCCTGCTTATGTCAAATTTTTCTGCAACCGAATTCAGGTGCAGCGACTGGTGAGCGATCATGTTGATGATCTCTCTTCGCGTTGGATCCGCGATTGCCTGGAAAACGTCTCTTCTCATTTTTATGAATTTGAGTAACCAATCGGTTACACAAATGTATGTGAAACCTTTTGGTTACGCAAAATTTTTTTCTCCAGTCAACTTTTGCGGCCAGGGCGAAGAGGCTAGGCGGGATTCATTCTTGCGAAGGCATTTTGCAATTCTTCAGGGCTCGCATTGATCATGGTCTCGCTGTAACCGTACGTGATCGCCTGTTTGCCCTGTTTTAATTGTTCGAAACTTGATTCTATAAAACCATCTATGGCGGGAAACTGATCGTGAATTCCTTTACCGCCAAGATCTGTATTGAGCGCAGGCGGGATCAATTCGATCACCTCGACATTTTTTGATCTCAGCATGTGCCGTAAAGAAAGAGAAAATGAATGAAGAAAGGCCTTTGATGCACAATACACCGGAACTTTTGAAAGAGGTGCAAAGGCTAATCCCGAGGTAACATTGATAACAGTCGTTAATGATCGTAAGTTTAAAAAAAGGAAAGTTAGATGCAAGGGCGCTTCGATATTTATATTTATCTCATCCTTTGCCCGCTGAAAAAAATTATTGTCATCAACAGACATCCATTGCTGAATACCGGCATTATTGACAATAACGTTGAGATCATTGTGCTCCTTCGCGATCCATTTGAATAGACTTTCCCTTTCACCGGGAATTGACAGGTCGCATACTTTTGTAATCACCGAAGGAAGTCTTTCAGCTGCCTCTTTTAAAGCAGACTCACGGCGTCCACAAATGATCGCCGTATTGCCTTCCTCAATAAATCGCTTCGTCAGCCCGAATCCAATACCGGTTGCCCCGCCGGTAACGAGGATCTTGTTTCCTGAGAGTTTCATATTTGAAATTTTTGTTTAAAATGACCGGTAACGTAACTCAAATATAAAATGGATTATTTCGTAATTGATTTACTCCGCTTATGATTTATTTTAACAGGTCAATAATTGTAACTTTGCCGGAATTTTAAAACAAGCAGTAATGGTTCTTCCGATCGTAGCATATGGACACCCGGTATTGAGAAAAGTAGCCCAGGATATAGACGCTAATTTTCCCCAGCTCGACAAACTTATCGCTGATATGTGGGAAACCATGTATGCCAGCAATGGCGTGGGGCTTGCCGCTCCGCAGATAAATAAAGATATCAGGCTTTTTATTGTCGATAGCGAGCAAATTTTTAATAATCTCGAGCCTGATGAAAAGGAGAAATTCCCCGACGAGCCAGGTATAAAACAAGTTTTCATAAATGCCTCTATCGAGGAGATCAATGGAGAGAAATGGTCTTATAATGAAGGATGCCTGAGTATTCCTAAGATCCGGGAGGATATCTTCCGCAATGAAAATGTGACGCTTCGCTTTCTCGACGAAAATTTCAAACCTCATGTGGAAAGCTATCGTGGGATTACGGCAAGGGTCGTGTTGCATGAATATGATCACATTGAAGGGAAATTGTTCATTGATTATTTGACTCCTTTGAAGAGGAAGTTAATGAAAGGTAAACTCGACGATATTTCAAAAGGAAAAGTGAATGTTGATTATAAAATGGTGTTCCCTAAATGACCCTGAAACATTTAATGGCTATTTTGCACCATGATAAAAAAGGTCATGCCTGCTTTTTTTTACCTCCTCCTAACCCATTTGGCATTTTGCCAGGATGATTCCCTGGACAATGAACGATTAAAGAAAATGGTCACGCTTTCGGAAGTCGTTGTCCGGAATAATCTTGACATATCGAAATTTCTCCAGCTGATAAAAAACGATACTACCTTTTATAAGGCCTTTCGCACCTTGCGCATCCTGGGTTTTACTTCGCTGAACGACATCCGAATGATGGACAAGGAAAAAAATGTAAAGGCATCCTTGCAAAGTAAAACCATTCAGCATGTGAAAAATGGTTGCCGGACAATGGAAACCCTGGAAGAATCTACAACGGGTAACATGTATGACAAGGATAAAAACTTCAATTATTATACGGCAGAACTCTATGCCAGTCTTTTTTTTACAAAGCAAGAAGTATGTGGCGAAAACAATATTGTGAAAGGCACCGAACTTACCACAAAATCAAAATCAGGCATTGAGAAGCACAAAGAACAACTGAAGATGTTATTCTTTGATCCGGGAAAAAAAATTCCGGGCATACCGTTCATCGGAAATAAAATAAACATCTTCGATCCCGAGGTTGCAAAGAATTATGATTTTTCTGTTGACATGACGGATTATAATGGCCATGATTGTTACGTATTTGTCGTAAAAGCAAAAGATGATCTAAGTAGTAGCGAGAAAGACAATATTGTGATTGATAACGTCACTACCTGGTTCAATTCAAAAACAATGGAAATAGTTGGCCGCAACTATGACATAAGCTATAACGCGGGTGTGTATGATTTTGATGTACATATGGAGGTCCAGATGACCCATTTCGGTTCTTACCTGGTTCCAAAGACGCTCTATTATAATGGTACCTGGGATATGGTGTTTAAGAAAAGAGAGAGGGGAGTGTTTACGGCTACGTTATTTGATTTTAATTCGGGACAGGAGTCAGTCGGCAATCGGCAGTAGGCAGTCGGCAATCACCCATCGACAGTTTAGAGATATTTCTCGGGGTGTTGCATCATGTCACCGAGCAGTCTACCAACCTCTTCATTTCGCTCCGTTAAGGAAGCGTGATTTTTTTGAGTTATGTATTTGCAAGCAAACGAACAATCTATCCAAACGGCGGTCTCAGAGTTTTCCATATCAGCATCAGTGAGCTTGCTTACAAAATGAGCTGGGTATTTTCTTTTTCTGTATGATTCAGCAATACAACCGCACACGGAACGCGAACTTCGTCTAATTTGGTCAATTAGACTATAAGTTTCTTCTTTTGGAAATTTCTTTTTGATTTCAAAAATATTCATTGCTAAAGCAAAAGCTTTCTGATAAACAATCAAATCTTTAAAGCCCTTCATTGAAGAAAATTAAAAAACTAATTGATTATTTTTCAAAGAACCCGCCCACCAATTCCGCGATGAAAATCCCAAATTATAACCGCTAAAATACAACCAAGTACGGTGCACCAAACTGCTTACTGCTTACTGCAGACTGCCTACTGCCTACTGCCTACTGCAGACTGCCTACTGCCTATTCCCAATCGCCGACACATACTTCCTCCATTTCTCGATCAGCTGGTTCATATCATCCGGCAATTCAGCTTCAAAAAACATTTCCTTACCCGTAGAAGGGTGAATGAAGCCAAGCGTACGTGCATGCAATGCGTGCCGGGGACAGATCGCAAAACAGTTTTCTACAAATTGTTTGTATTTGCTGAACACAGTTCCCTTTACAATCTTATCGCCACCGTAAAAATCATCATTGAAAAGCGGGTGGCCAATGTACTTCATATGTACACGTATCTGGTGAGTACGACCTGTTTCAAGTATGCATTCGACCAATGTGACATAATTAAATCTCTCGACAACTTTATAATGAGTAATGGCTTCTTTACCGTGTTCGCCATCAGGATAAGCTTCGAACACTTTTCTGAACCTCATATGCCGGCCAACATGCGCAATGATCGTTCCTTCATCATTTTTCATGTCGCCCCATACCAGCGCAATGTATTGTCGTTTGATGGTGTGATCATAAAACTGTTTGGCCAGCTGACTCATGGACCTTTCTGTTTTTGCGATCAGCAGCAAGCCGCTTGTGTTCTTATCGATGCGATGTACCAAACCAAACCGGGGCAACGCATCTTCTGTTATCCCTTCCTGTTGCAAGTAATGGGCAAGACCATTCAATAACGTTCCTGTATAATTTCCACTGCCCGGATGTACCACCATGCCTGCCGGTTTGTTGATCACCATAAGGTCATCATCCTCAAAAACAATATTCAAAGGGAGCTTTTCCGGGATGACCTCTGTCTCCTCCGGACTCATGTCCGAGTATAGAATGATCTCGTCCTGCGATTTTACTTTGTAATTGGGGCGGACTTCTTTTCCATTCACCAGCACCATACCGGCATTGATCGCTTGCTGTAATTTATTCCTGGTGGCTCTTTCAATTCGGTGCATTAAAAATTTGTCAATGCGCAAAGGCTCCTGGCCCTGGTCCACTGTCAGGTTAAATCTTTCGTACAGTTCCTCACTCGTTTCCTGTTGCTCCTCGCTATTTGTAGTTTCTTTTTCCATTTTAATGTTACCGGCTTTTTGTTCTCTTATGATCGTCCCTTGTGTCACTCACTTGTGCTGAATAACTCTGCTCGGCAAGCAAAGTTAATTGGTTGTGCCATTGTTCATAAATTTGCTGTTTGTATGGCGAAACAATCGGTAACATTTCGTGACCTGGGTCAAATGGACTATAAAACCGCCTGGGATTACCAGGAGAGCTTGTTACAACAAAATGTGCGAATAAAGTCGGGAGTCAGGAGTCGGGAGTCTGCAGTCAATGAAATCAAGGATCGCAGTGACATAGTGGAAAATTACTTACCACGGACTCTAGACTCTGAACTCACAACTAAGAACTATCTACTATTCGTCGAGCACCCTCCAGTGTTCACTCTTGGCAAAAGCGGCAATATCAACAACGTTTTACTCAGCGAGGAAAGATTGAATGAGAAGGGCATTGAATTTTTTAGAACCAACCGGGGAGGAGATATTACATTTCACGGTCCGCAGCAGATTGTCGGGTATCCCATCCTCGATCTTGAAAAATTTGATACAGATATCGGTCATTATTTGCGCAACCTTGAAGAGGTGATCATTCTCACACTCGCTGATTATGGTATCGATGCCGGGCGATCAAAGGGTGAGACGGGTGTTTGGATAGGTCAGGATATTAAGGGGCTTGAAAGAAAGATCTGTGCCATTGGTGTCCGTTGCAGCCGTTGGATCACAATGCATGGGTTTGCATTTAATGTAAACACAGATCTTAGTTATTTCAATCACATCATTCCCTGCGGCATTCAAAATAAACAGGTCACTTCGCTACAAAGGGAATTAGGAAGAGAGGTTGATATGGCAGAAGCGAAGGACAAGGTGAAAGCTAACTTTGAAAAGGTGTTTGATGTGGAGTTGGTTAGTAATGAGTAATCAATAATGAATAATGAGTGATCAGTGATGAGCAGTGATCGCTGCTAGAAATCCTTCTCGATATAAAACTTGTGTTTCTCCTTTAGCTTCTCATCAACATACAATTCAAACTTAAACCAGCCTGCGTGATAAAAATTGGTCTTATCGACGATAAGAGACTGGTCCTTTAAATTCTTTATCTCAAAAAGAAAATTATCATTTTCATCATAAAACTTCACTGAATACTTCTTGGAGGTTGCATCGGGCAAATTCAAGTGGATATTTCCATCCCTCGCTGTGTATACATACAGGGAAGGAACAAAAATATTTGGCTTGTTCCTCGAATCGTATCCGTTTACTTTAAGAGTTGAATCCATATTCCTGGAAGGTTTGTTCACCTCGGTACTGAAAGGATCAAGTACTTTCTTTTGTGCAGCACTTATTTGTGTTGAATCGATCACGGGTCGCGTGGATCTTGTGAATATGAACTGTGATCCATCAAGCACGATAAAAAGGCGGTAAAACATGTTGTCGCTAGTCGCTTTAGTATCCGCATAGCCATTTTCTTTATTCATTGGATCGGGAACAGAAAGAATTGTCTTGTAATTCTTCAGGCTATCGAAAGAACGTTGAATGTTGATCTGCTTCACAACCTGGTAAGCATTGAGCCAGCTGATAATGATACGACCACCGCCGGCATTTTTCACAGAAAATTTTGGAAGTGTGTCCTGGGCTGGAAGTTTATAAAATACGGATGCAAGAATGATCACCAGCAGTATGTATTTTTTCATCACTACTATAACGACAAAAGGGTTTTGCCTGCCCGCCGGCAGGCAGGATTTCTTTTATGATTGCCAGCAAAGATAGGAGAGTGAGGAAAAAAACTCAGAAGATTAACGTTCTTTTTGGCAAAGAAAGATTTCCCTGTAATCCACCGCTGTGGATAATGAGAATATTACTATCCGGAGGAAAATAATTACGAGCGATCATGTCTGTAATGGCAAAAAATAATTTTCCTGTATAAACAAAGTCGGTAGGGATGGATGTGTCTTTATAAAATTGATTCATGAAATTGATCAGCTCCTCTTTGTGTTTGGCGTAGCCTCCAAAATGATGATCATTCACGAGTTTAAATTTTTTACTCCTTTCTTCGGGCGACAATAGATCAAGTAATTCCTCCTTAAGGCTCACCTCATCCTTAACCATTGTAATACCGATCGTTTCCTGGTAAGGTAAGCTTGCCTTTATCAGCCCGGCCATCATCGTTGAAGTGCCAACGGCACAGGCTATGTGAGAAAAACTTTCCTTTTTACAATGATCCAAAATTTCTGTGGCACCTTTTACTCCCAGCTCTCCATAACCACCCTCATTGATCACATAGCTCCCGGATGAGCCCGTTATTTCCTTTGGAATTTTTTTATGCAGGTAGTCGTGTCGACTGGTAAAGAACAGTTGCATCTCATATTCTTTTGCCAGGAGCAACGTGTGTGAAAGTTTTTGTGGTTGCTCACCCCTAATAATACCACTCGTTTTGAAAGCGAATTGCTTACCCGCGGCTGCAGTAGCAATGATGTGATTTGACCAGGGTCCTCCAAACGTTACGATATGATCTTTATGCTGACTTGCGGCATCAGCCAGGTAATATTTCAACTTGAACCATTTATTTCCGGAGACAACCGGATGAATTTTATCAAGGCGGAGCACGGAAACCCGGACGTGTTTTTCTGTGGCTGCAGGGAGGTAAACTTCATCAACCGTAATTGAATCAAATAACAACGACTGCATAATCGAAATTAATTTAATTTCGCTGCGATTTAAAAAGATCCACAGCATGGAAACAACTTCGACAACATTGGTCATTCTCGCAGCAGGCATGGCTTCCAGGTATGGGAGCGTTAAGCAGATCCAGGGCTTCGGGCCGGGCGGCGAAACATTAATGGATTATTCAATTTATGATGCGATACGCGCCGGATTTAAAAAAATTGTATTTATCATTCGGAGGGAATTTGCAAACGACTTCAAGCAAATTTTTGAGTCTAAATTAAAGGACAGCGTAACCATCGAATATGTTTACCAGGAAATGAATTCATTTACGGAGGGAGTGCACGTTCCTCCTGATAGAAAAAAACCGTGGGGTACGGCGCACGCAGTTTTGTGTGCTATGGAAAAAGTAAAGGAACCGTTCGCTGTTATTAATGCTGACGACTTTTACGGGTACGACGCTTTTAACAAGGCTAATAATTTTTTGGAAAGCGAATGCGCTCCCGACCGGTATGCGATATTGGGATATGACCTTCTCAAGACTCTTTCTGACAACGGCACGGTAAATCGTGGTGTTTGCGCCGTGGATAAAGAAGGAAATCTTACCTCGATCGTTGAAAGGATCAATATTTCAATGAAGAATGGCAAGGTGATATGTGATGACAATAAAGAACCGAAAGAATTGCCGTTGGAGACAAGCGTTTCCATGAACTTCTGGTGTTTTCATCCCTCTATTTTCGAATATACCCAGAAAATATTTCGCGAGTTTTTAAGGGACAATATCAACAATCCGAAATCAGAGTTCTTTATTCCGATCGTTGCCGATCAATTTATCAATGAGGGAGGGGTGATCAAGGTGATCACTACACATGTGCCGTGGTTTGGCGTTACCTATAAGGAGGACGCTCCGGAAGTAGAGAAAAATTTAAAACACTTAGTCCAGAAGGGAGAATACCCGAAGAGATTGTGGAAATAGAACCACGAGTAATGTGATGAAGGATTACGAGGAAATTTAGTAAGGCGTTTCTTCTTTCAGAATCCTGACATTCTATTTATTTCCTTTAATCTCCTTTTACCATAAATACAAAGTCCTGTATTTTTTTTACCTGTTGAACTTTGTCAAGTCCCAATAAAGAAGATTTGGATGAGAGTTTTACATTCTCATAGAGTGAGCTTTTTTTCAACTCATCAAGCACCTGGTAGATGTATTTTGATTGAACAGCAAATACAGCTCCCTCCGCTTCCGTTTCTTTAGCGCTAAGAATGCCTATGACCTCACCATTATGATTAAATATCGGACCACCACTATTGCCCGGATTGGCAGCAATAAATATCTGGCAGCTCAATGTGTCACCATTATAACCTGTTTTAGCGCTCAAATAACCTTCACCATATACAACTTCATCTCTGGGATATCCAAGGGTGAATATTGGTTCAGCGATATCTGAAGTTGCTTTTTTAAAGCTATATGGAAGGGACGCGAAAGATTTGAAACTATCGTCGTCGATCTTAATAATGGCTACATCTCTTGCGACGTCGAGTTTAACAACAAATGCCTTGAACTGATCACCCTTGTTGTTTTGAACAAAAATATTTCTTGAATTTTTTACAACGTGAGCATTGGTGATCATCAAACCTTTCGGATCAATTAAAAAACCTGTTCCATTGTAACGCACGGGTGTCGACATAACAGGTTGTTGATTTTTCTTATCAACATAATTGATCTTATTATCCAGGACTTTTAGATTTTTCTCGGCCGCGTTTACCCGATGAACTAATTCAGTGACTTTAGGGTCTTTGATCTGGGGAGTAAATAAATTCATGAGTATGGTGAGCCCGATTGCTGTAATGCCCGCGATTGACGCAGCGATCGCTGTCACCCGCTTATATTTATTCCACAAGTAAACAACCTTTGCTCCACCTCTTAACTTATCTGAATGAATTTTACCTTGCTGGGCAAGATCAATATGCGTTTCTTGTAACGTCTGTTTGAATTTCTTCCATTCTCCAAAGCGGTTCATTTGCTGCAGGAACAATGTATGTTCCACTACCAGCTGATCGATCTCAGGGTCGGTTTTCCTGCGCTGTTCGAAATACAGTCGCTCATCCGGGCTCATTTCGCCCCGGATATACCGTTCAACCGTGTCAAGAATTTTAATGTCATCCATTGCCGTTTCCGTTTTTGTATTGGGCAAAAAATATCTTCTTCAACCTCACCAGGCATTTATATTTCTGGTTTTTGGCATTTTCTGCGTTAGTGTATCCAAAGAACTGCGCAATTTCGTGCATACTCTTCTTTTCCAGGTAATAGGCTTCTAAAAGACTCTTGCAGGGTTCACCGAGGCTGCCGATCGCCTTTTCCATAGCCAAAAATTCACTATTGATCCTCTCATTTTCCTCAACATCTTCTTCTACCTGCACTCCGTCCTGGAGATTTTCGATGGCTGGGACATACCGATTCATTTGCTGAAGCCGCTTCAACCATAAACGTCGGCTTACTGAGTAAACGTATGTCTTTATCAGGCAGTTAAGCTCAAAAGTCCCAGATCTCACCTTTTCATAAAGAACTATCATTGCTTCCTGGAAAATATCCTTTGCGTCGTCTGTCGAACCACTATTGTTGATTACCAGCGACCGCACCATGTTATAATTTTCCCTGTAAATGATCTCTATAGCCTTCTTATCGCTGCGGGCCAATCCTTGCAATAAAGCTTTTTCGTTGCTTTCAGCTTTCAAAATAGTTCCTTTATTTAATACGAAGTTTTAAAAATAGTAACCCTAAGGCGTGTAAAAAAATTTTTAAAAATTCCGGGTTACCTTTTGCCGCATGGGAGTATTAATTCCAAATCTATTGTTAACAATCACAAATTCCGAAAATGAAAAAATTCTTTGCAATTGCAATCATTGCTGCAGCATTTACAGCTTGTAACAACAGTGGTGATAGTTCTAAAACAAGTGACAGTTCAACTACTGTTACGCCTGATACAAACACTATGATGTCTGATACAACTAGCAAGATGTCTGTTGACACTACAAAAATGTCTGCTGACACTACAAAGAAAGATACAAGCGCTAAGAAATAATGTAAACGTTTTTGGCAAGCAATCGAGGGCCTTCCGGATGGAGGGCCTTTTTGTTATCATTTGCAGATATTATACATTTTCTATCGCATTGACTGATAAAATTTACTTTTGCCGGATATTTAAAATATTACCCGTGGTTTCATTTGAAGAATTAGGGATTGAAGAAGGCTTGCTTCAATCTATTCACACGTTAGGATTTACTCAGCCAACACCCATCCAGGAAAAAGCGATACCTGTCTTACTGCAGGGAACAAAAGATTTCATCGGCCTTGCCCAAACAGGAACGGGCAAGACGGCTGCATTTGGGTTGCCTTTGTTACAACTCATCAACAAACAACAAAAATTTCCGCAAGCTCTCATCATTTGTCCTACGCGGGAACTCTGTGTGCAGATCACGAATGATCTCAATTCATTTAAAAAGAAAACAGATCATATTTCCGTAGTAGCCGTTTATGGTGGTGCCTCGATAGGGATGCAGATAAGAGATCTGAAAAAAGGGACGCAAATCGTGGTGGCTACTCCCGGCCGCCTGATCGATCTCATCGAACGTAAGGCGATAAATCTTGAAAATATTCACTACGTGATTTTGGATGAGGCCGATGAAATGCTCAACATGGGTTTTAAGGATGATATTGAGTTTATCCTCAAAAACACTCCAAACCGGCAAAGCACATGGTTGTTTAGCGCCACCATGCCCGCTGAGATCAGGCAGGTCAGCAAACGGTATATGAAACAACCATTCGAGATCACGATTGGAAAAGTAAACGCGGGAGCCACAACAATTGACCATCAGTATTTCGTCACATCGCAGGTTAGCCGCTATGAGACTCTCAAGCGGATCATTGATTTTAATCCTGGTCTTTATGGGATAATTTTTACAAGAACGAAGGCAGATGCCCAGGAAATTACAGAATCGTTGATCCGTGAAGGATACGATATCGAAGCATTGCATGGTGATCTTACCCAGGGCCAGCGTGATAAAGTAATGGCGCGGTTTCGCGAAAAAAGTTTACAGCTATTGATTGCTACGGATGTCGCAGCCCGGGGAATTGACGTGCAGGGAATTACTCATGTTATCAATTATGAACTCCCGGATGACATGGAAGTGTACACGCACCGAAGTGGACGCACAGGGAGGGCAGGCAGGAGCGGTATTTCTATTTCGATTATTACTCCAAAAGAAATTTATCGGTTGCGACAGATAGAAAGGATGCTAAATGCCCGCTTTCACAAAATGGATATTCCTGCGGGCAAAGATGTTTGTCGTAAACAATTTTTTCATTTCATTGACAAAATGCTGCAGGCTGATATCAGTCACGGTGAATACGAAACCTATTTGCCTTTACTCAAAGAGCGTTTTGCAACTGTAGAAAAAGAAGAGATACTACAGAGGGTAGCCGCATTGGAATTTGACCGCTTTTTAAAATATTATGAAAACGCTGCTGATCTTAATCTCCGGGAAGAAAGAAAGGAAAGGACGCAAAAAACAGTTCATCGCGATACCAGTGGAAGGAGTTTTGGGAACGGCAATTATGAAAAACTTTTTGTTAACCTCGGAACAAAAGACGGCTTTTATAAGGCAAGCTTTCTTCAATTCATACTTGACATGAGTGAGCTGAATAAAAACGTGCTTGGTCGTGTTGATATGAAAGAAATGAATAGTTGGATAGAGGTAGAGCCGGCGTCCGCCAGGAAAATGATACGGGCTATTGATGGTAAAAACTTTCGTGGCCGCCGCATAAGGATGAACGAGGCCGATTCGGTGCGACATTCAAAAAAAGTAAGCTAACATAAAGAGGCTGTCTCAAAGTCGTCATCGCGATCCCGATTTATCGGGAGAAGCAATCTAAAAATTCATCGCGGAATATTAAACCAAATTGCCTGCCTGCCTGTAGGCAGGCCGTCTAAGA
>Ga0207674_10002720_pt1 | contig 22058 bp, 45 predicted proteins | sample KBSCornC72_FD_184303 | JGI IMG/M metagenome (GOLD analysis project Ga0207674, IMG submission 184303) | Corn rhizosphere microbial communities from Kellogg Biological Station, Michigan, USA - KBS Corn C7-2 (SPAdes) (version 2) | ecosystem: Host-associated > Plants > Roots > Rhizosphere > Soil ...
TGTCGACACCGGCGCCAACGGCACATCGCTCCAAATGTGGGGCGCCGTCAGCCCAGCACAATTCAATCTGTCGCACGCCGGCATGCTGATCGGTTCGGCGTGGCCGTACACGGGGGTCGATCTGCGCTCGGGCTGGACGAACTTTGAGGTGCGCATGATTGTGCGCTTCAATTCGGTGGCTGGCAGCCCGGAGCACCTCGTTTCGTGCGCGGGAAGTCGGCTACTCGGCGATCCGCGAGACATCTGCTTCCAGCTCCTGCACGAGGCGGGACGCATCAACGCGATCCTGCGCACGCAAGATCGGGCAGCGGGCGTCTACGGCGCGATCACTCATTCGGGGACTGGCGCGTCGGTTTGCACGGGTGACGCAACGGTCAAGCCCACCGATGACTACAGCTTCAAGCTTCTGGTTGAGACAGGCGGCACCGTGGGCGTCGCCGGAATCTTCATTCGCCACTCGTTCGACGGCGGCACGAGCTATTCGATTCCGAACGCGCTCGGCACTGAGACGCGGTATGTGATCACGACGCGCTCGCAGGGGAACACCTCGGGCTCATTCACGCAGCCGGCGGTCGGGTCGACTGTGACGGTTCCGTTTGGCGCCTCGAACGGAAACATTTCTGCCGCTCGCTTCCTGACCGTCGGAGCATGCATCCGCATGGTGACTGGCGGCGACTATCAGGTCACTGCGGTTGCAATCGTCTCGAGCGTCGTGCAGGTCACGCTCAAGAACCTCGGCGCAGTGAACAACGCGGCACCTGCGACCGTGATCGCCACGGGACGCAGCTTCTCGCGCATCGTCGCTCAGTTCAATTTCACGGCCGCCTCGATGGCGACTGGCGACACCTACTCGTGCGCATCGAGTGGTGTGAACCAGTCGTGTAATCTCACCTCACCGGTCGGGAGCGTCGTTGCGAACGCGAATTACGTAATCACGCTCAACTACGACGGATCGAACGCGCGCCTGTACGTCGCGCAGGTCGGAACAACGAGCGCGACCGGCGTGCAAACGGCAGCGATGACGGGGCGCGTCTGCCAGTACCCGTGGGAGCAAACGCACCTCGGTCATCAGGTGAATTCAGGCTTCCACGAGAACCAGAACTCGCTGAACACGGCGCAATTCTGGCTCGGCTCGATTCGCTTCATGGGCGACGTGTGGCCTAATCCACCGACGCACGTTATTGCGCCGCCGACGACTGCCGAATCCACGCTTGCGACCGCGCGGGCGGCAGGACAGCAGTTCTACTGGCGACCGAACAGCGTGGAGTGCAACACCGCACGCACAACGGGCGGCCAGCTCACCGGTCCGGATGGGCGCATCAACTACTACATGGCCGAGCTGGTCGACAATCCGGCTCTGATCGGCACAGCCTGGATCCCAGTTCGCGGATCGGGAGGCGAGAGCTTCCAGGTCGACTTTGCCATGGAGAACTTCTCCGTGCAGGCTGACGCGAACAGCGCCCGCTCCGGATTGTTCGCTGATTCACCGGTTCAGAGCTCATTCCGCCAGTTGACCGTCTCCGGTCCCCGCGATGGGATCGAAATGGTCGGCGCGATCTTCTTCACCGAATTCCACTCGGTGAACGCGAATACGCGCGCGTGCTCGATGTGTTTCATCAAGGGTGGCCTGGTTCTTTTCGGGCAGACAGTGCTCGATGGTGGCGAAATACCGATCGCACCCGGACCTATCGGTGGAAAGCACATCATCTTCATCAACACCGAGACGGACACCGTTTGCCCGGGAATTTTCGATACGAGCGGCGGTGACACCACAATCTATCTAGATGATGAAAACGGCTTCAGTCCTGATTTGACGGAGCTTTTGCGTGTCTCCGTGATCCCGTCCGAGTCGCTCGCGATAGCTGGGCTCATCGGGTCCGGAACAATGCCCTGCCCGCTCTTTGCTGTCGGCTCAAGCGTGTTCCACGACTACGGCCCGCTTGTAGTCGATAACGCGCAGCTCGCCGTCGGCCAGTCTCCGTATATCTTTTTGTCGCTCGAAGGCTCGCCGCTCTACGCGCAGAAGCAGGTCAAGCTCGGCGAGGGCGTCAAGATCAAGTCATTCGGGCAGGTGCAGACGTTGCTCTGCAATCGGCCGAACCGTGTGTTTTTGCCGGGAGCAAAGTGCGAGGGAGCTGCGCTAGCGGATGCTTCCGTCACGCTGAATATCCGCGACGGCGAGCTTCACGTGATGGCAGCTGGGACACTCGCATCTGTTCCACAGACGCTCACGCTCGGAACCGATGCCATTCTCGGCAATACGACACTCTCTTGGCCGCAAGAAGGGCAACGCAAAGCGTTCGATATCGGGGTGCAGAGCTTCAATGTGCTGTTCGTGGATAGCGTATCGGGCGCCACGCTCTTCACGCTCACCGCTGGCAAACAGGGCTTGGTGGAGTTCAAGTTCAAGCTGACTACGGCGTTCCCGCGCGGCCAATGGGTTCGGGACAGGGTGAGTGTGTACTGATGATCTACTACGAAGGAAACCCTACCACGATCCTACGCCGCGCAACGGTGGACGACCACGCGGCGCTCGACCGAGTGATCAACACGAGCCGGCGCGATCACGCTTCCGACTACGCAAGTGCCCCTGGCCACGGGAGCGGCCTGATCGAAGTCGTGATCGAGCAGACCAGCGGGCTAGCCATCGTGGATGTGATGAGCCTCACGGCGTCGCGCGGGCCGGTCGAAGTTCACGAAGCGTTTCTGGCCGCCCAATTGGATCCCAAATGAGGATCGGTCTCGGCCTGGCGCTAGGCGGCGGAGGGCTAGCGGCCGCGGCCACGTTCAACGGCAACCTCGCGCAGTTTTTCCCGGGTGCGTACCAGATAATTCAGACCGATCTCGGGTCGGCATACAGCGCGACGTGCGCGCCTACCACCGGCAACACCAGCACCACCGCGGTTTCACTGTCAGGAACGGCAAGCGGTGTGCTGGTTCCTGTGATGGCCAAAGCAACAAGCTCGGCATCGATCGGTGCGGGTGCGACATTCAGCATTTACTACGACGGCGGCACGACACCAGCAATGACCGGCGTTACGCCGACCGCTGGCGTGCCCGTAGCTCTGACGGGGGCGGGTAGTGGGATCTCGCTTTCGTGGTCAGCCGGCACGAGCGTCACGAACGATTCCTGGAAAGCGGCCTGGGCGACGCTCGCTGACCAGAGCGGCAACGGTAAGACGTACACACAGGCAACTGCCACCAAGCAGCTGATCGTCAGCCCCGGACTCAATGGCAGAGTCGGTGCTCAGTCCGACGGCGTTCGGTTTGCTGTCTCCACGGTAGGATGGGGCGCACCGAGCGCAGGATCTCCAATCTACACGACGATGATTTTTCGCCAGTTGTCGTGGGTGATCACCAAGTCGCTCGCGACATTCCACACCAGCGGTCGGCAGCTAATCACCGTCACGAGCGCTCCGACGATTCAGATCTACGATGGGACTGGGCTGGCCAACAGCGGAGCGGCAGTCGGTACATGGGTCGAGCTCGAGCGCACATCGACGAACACCGCGTCCGACCCGTTCAAGGTCGGCACAACGATCACGACCGGCGCATCGGGCAACTTGGCTACGGTCGGCATGGAGATCGGTGCCGGAAACGGCGGCGTGAACGGCGCCGCCATCGAGCTGCTGTTTCTCGCCTACACGCCGGTGCTCCCGGATTGGGCCGGGTTCAGATCAGCGTTGGTAAGCGCGTACGGAAACGGCAACGTCCTGGCCTAAGGAGTCAGTTTGCCGCGCTCTGCTGCGAAGTGGCGTCGGACACGTGCACATGAAGGCGCCGGAACTCGGACTCGCTGAACAAGCGCGCGACCAGCCCCAGGCGGGCGACAACTGCACCCGATGGCGTGATCTCTTTCACCGTCACGATAGTGCCGCCCGCGTCCAGGGCACGCCACTGGGACCGCGGAAGGATGGGCTGCAGCGACTGCGCTGGCGGTCGCCTACCGTACGCAACGCCTTCGAAGAAAGCCTCGCGAGCTGCCTTGACGTGTCCTGAATAGTCGAGCCCGTCGTACAGCTTTGCCACTGCTTCGACGCAAGCTTTCGCCAGCTCCGGATCGGCTTCACAGGCCGGGCAGCTGTCATCGCAAGCGTCCGCACTCGTGCAGGTATGGGTAAGGCTCATGCGCCGAGCGTACTTCAGTTCACGAGCCAGCGCACGCAGAGCAGTAGCGCGGCGCACCCGCCGATCAGTGCGATCATGAAAACGACGAAGAATTCACCATCGCTCAGGATGCGGCGGCTTCGGTTCCAGCCGCGGTATGTGGGCTGTTTTTTCATCTCGCGCGCATCCTAGCATGTGACCGCCCACGCTTCATAAGCGGCCGCGAAGCCAAGGTTCCAACGAGGGGGGTTGGCCCCGCTGCCGTCCCCGGATGCTAGCCAGGTGTCGCTAGCGGCGCCCTGAATAGAGCGCGACCAACGAACGTCGCGTGCCGAAAACGCAAGAACGCTGCGACGGGCGCGCGGTGGTGGGTGTCCCCCCTCCAGCTGCCATCTCGCGCTCGCCTCAGCCTTCTAGCTATCCACAACCTGAAGAGGGAAAGCAATCAATCATGCTGCACGTCACCGTTCTCCAAGTAGTTGCGATCCTGATCGCGTTCCTCGCGCAGTTCTCGCGCATCTTTGCCGCTACGAAACCATTCTGGGGCAAGCTCCCCGCGGGCATTCAGGTGTGGCTGCCGCCGCTCCTGCCCTTCTCCGCCGCGCTGCAAGCCCAGCTCGCGGGCGTCGCGACGTGGACCGACCTCACCGTCGCGCTGATCGTCTCGGCCGCGCTGCTCCTACCCGGTGCGCCGTCGAATCGCTCCGCTGCGCCGCTGCAAGCTCCGAAGCCGTTCGTGCCACCGCCCATGGGACTGCTGTGCCTGTTCTGCCTCGGGTGCTTCGGGCTGAGCGGCTGCGCGCTCTTCGAATCGAAGCTCCCGGACGCCGAGAAGTGCCTCCCGACTCCCGCGTCGCTCGCGGCGCAGGTCGCGGACATCCTCGCGGCCGGCGGCGACACCACGACCGCGCTCGAGCAGCTGGCGATCACGCAGGGCGAGCAGGCCGTCATCTGCGCGGTGAAAGCGTTCCTGAGCAAGCCCGCGGTCTCGCCGACTGATTCACCCGAGCGGGCGCGCGCGCGCGCTTACCTCGCGGCCAAGGGCGTCAAGTGAGCTTCCGCTTAGGCTACATCAAGGATCGGCACGACCCGCGCGACAAGCACGTCGCGCTGCTCGGCTTGCCGGCCACCATTCCCGTTGCGGCATCACTGCGCGACCACGTCGTCGAGGTTCTCGACCAGGGCAACACGTCGAGCTGCGTGGCCCACAGCTGGGCGCAGGCGCTGCGGATCGCCGACATGGTCGCGGGCGTCAAAGACCCGCCGCTTCCGTCGCGGGAGTATTTGTACTGGAACGCTCGAGCTTACGATGGCGGGCCCATCGCCGACCAGGGGACGCAGCTGCGCTCCTGCGCGCAGGGAATCATCAAGTTCGGGAGGCCTCCGGAGTCGGCGTGGCCGTTCCGCGAGAGCTACATCAACGAGCGGCCGCCGTGGGAGGCCTACCGCGAGGGTTACGACGCGCGCGGCGTCGCCGGCTATCGCCGCGTCACGACGCTCGCCGAAATCCGTCAAGCCATCGCGGCAGGCCATGCTGTCGTCGGCGGCACGGACGTGGGCGAGTCGATCTTCCAAGCCGGGGACGGTGGCATCTACGCGCCGCCGTCGGGCGAGGAAGTGATCGGCGGCCATGCCCTAACCGTCGTCGGCTACGACGCGAATTCGTTCGATCTCGTCAATAGCTGGGGCCCGGGCTGGGGGAAGCAGGGCGGATTCTTCCGCTGCACCCCGGGCTTCATGGGCGGTTTTTCTGACCTCTGGCTCGTGAGCCTTCAATGACCAAAACCATCATTCTGTTCGCCGCGCTCGCGCTCTGCGCCTGCCAATCCTGCCACCCGGTGTTCGGGCCGTTCAAGCCGGACCCCGCGCCGCAGCCCGAGCCGCCGAGCCCGTGGGACGGTCCGACGCCCGACGGAGCCGTGGATGCCGGGCCGCCGCCGGCCCCTTCGCCCACAGGTTCGTCGTGCGCGGACGCGTGCGCGAAGCTCGCCGCGCTCGGCTGCCCCGAGGCCAAGCCCACGGCGAAGGGCGCGAGCTGCACCGAGGTCTGCCAGAACACGCTCGGCTCGCCCGTTTCGCTGCAGCCGGATTGCGTCGTGCGCGCGTCGGACTGCGCGGCGGCCGAGGCGTGCGCGGCGATCCCGCAATGATCTCGCTCCTACTCACCCTCATCATCATCGGCGTGATCGTATACCTCGTGGGCATGATCCCGATGGACGCGCGCATCCTGCAGCTGATCCGCGTGGTCGCCATCATCGTCGCGGTGCTGATCGTGCTCCAGGCGTTCGGCGTGATTGGCGGCCCGGTCCTGCTCGTCCGCTCCGGTCGCGTTCATCTGCCGTGACCAAAGACGCGACCTTCCCGCCCGACGAGCAGCCGACCGAGCCCACGTCGATCGCTGCTCAGGCGGCGATCCTGGTGGCGAATTTCAAGGCGATGACCCCGGCTCGGCACCAGCGGATCCTGCGCTACTCGGCGGCGCTCGCTGCCCTGCCGTCGGAGGCGCCTTGTCCCGCGAAACCGCGCTAGCTGGGCTCGAGTTGGTGATCGCGGTCGGTATTGGCGTCGTGATCGTTGGGCAGGCCATTGGCGGCGCCTGGAAACGATTGAGGCGACCGTGACCCCCGCGCAATCCCGGGAGGAGCTCGCAAAGCTCCCCGCCGAGCACCGCGAGCGCGTTGCGCTGATGCTCACCGGCGCGTGGCAGGACGGCTTCGCGGTCGGAGCCGCACGCCTGCCTCGAAAATGCCCGTTCGATACGGTGCGGCCGCCAGCGGGCGAGAAGACAGCCAAAGGAAAACCCAAATGACGCGCGCGCTCGGTGTCGACGTTTCGCATTTCCAATCGACCACGGCGCCCGCCGGCGTCCCCTGGTCGACCATCGCGCAGAAGTGCAGCTTCGCGATCATCCGCGCGACCTATGGCCACTCGCCGGACTCGAGCGCAGTCGCCCACGTTCGCAATGCGCGGGCCGCGGGGCTACAGGTCGGCCTGTACGCGTTCTTCCGCTCGACGCTCACCGTCTCCGAGCAGCTCGACGCGTTCTGCGCGCAGGCGCTGGCGTGCGGCGTCGGCAAGGGAGACATCGCCCCAGCGCTCGACATCGAGGACGACCTCACGGCGAAGCTCGACCCGACGTGGGAGCCTCTAGCGCGCGCGTTGGTTGACGGGCTCGTGAGCGAATTCGGCGAGGCGCTCGTGTACCTCACGCAGCGCGATTTCGGCCGGATTGGCAAGCCAGCTTGGGTGCTCGAGCGGCCGCTGTGGACGGCGCACTACACCACCGCCGCGGCGCCGGCGACGCCCGGCAACAAGCCCTGCGCCATCTGGCAACGCACAGTCGGCCCGTACAACCCCGACGGACCGGGCGGGGCCATCAAGCCGCTGCTGCTCGATCAGAACGTCGCTGACGGCCCGCTGCCGTTGGCGACGACCAGCCCGAGCCACGTCGCGCCCCCGGTGGCCCCGCCGGCGCCCGACAACCACGACGACCTCCGCGCGCTGCGTCTGCTCGCCACTGGCCTAACCGACGGGATCGAACTCTCCCACGACGCGGAGAGCGCGGCCGCATACGACGACGAGCCACCCACGGGAGCTGCCTAGCCGTGCTTCTTAAGGAACGTTTGATGGTGCCTCGCGCGTTCCGCTCTCAACCCGAAACAGCCGGCGAGGATCTTGCTCTGCCGGTTGCCATGAAAACCGGAGCCCATTTACGACTCATGTCCGACAACACGAGTGAACACCCCACACTGCCACCGTCCAAGCCGTTCACCGAGGAACCGCTGAGCGATGGTGAGACACGCTCAGCGCTCGTCATCCCGCCGCCTGCCAAAATCGCAGAGGAGCACGCTTCTGTCGAGTCCTGGGAAGGTTACGACGAGAAAAGCTTCATGCACCGCGCAACCGCGGCCGTGATCGACGGGACGAACGCGCTGCTGAAAGCGCGACAAAACTACGATGTAGAGGCGATCGTCAATCGCCAGCGCGTGCTATTTGAAGAAGCGATCGGCCCGAAGCTCGACACGATCGCCCAGCGACTCACGCAGACCGAGGGCGACATCAGGGACCTGCAGGGACTACGCGCAGAATTCACGGCCATGAAGGCGGCGCAGGCCGCGACCAACGCCCGCATGGCCGAAATTGAGCGCGCTCTCGGTCTGAAGTCACCCACGACGTAAAGAAACCCGCTCTCATGTCGCCCCCGGAACCACCGCGCCCCCGGGGCGATCAAGCGCCTCGCGGCACACAGTCTCGCCACAGCTCGAGCCGGCTGCTGTCAGTCACGGAGATCGACGCGACCACCCGCCCGCACACGCCGGTTCCGCCTGAAGACGCCAGACCGACCGCTCCGCCGCCCTTCGCCCCGGACAGGCGCCCTCCGCCGCGAAACCTCCGGGGCTCGTCTCCGGGCGTTGTCGTGCCGCCGCTACGGGTTCCGGCCACGCCCACGCTCAGAGATTACGAGGAGGAAAAGACGCTTGTGGGCGTCGGGCCCGTTTCAGAAGCGCCGAGCGCGCGGGATTCGCAGGAGATCTCGACAGATTCGCTCCTTGCCGAACTCGGCGCGAAAGCCGAGCAGGCGCGACGCGCGGAAGCGCGAGCAGCGACAGCCGAGCGAGAGCTGAATCTGGCGCGCGCCGCGCGCGTCGACGCCCACCGAGAGCCAAGTGCGCGCGGCCCAACCATCTCGCTCGGCGACGGCCGTTGGTGGTTCCTCGTGATCACCGCGTTGCTCGGCTCCGGCGGGCTGAGCGCGCTGATCGTGAAGTGGCACGAACTCGACCGCCCGACCGCATCCCAGGCGCAGGTCACCGACGTAAAGCAGGACGTCCAAGAGAGCGCTGAGCAGGCCAAGAAAAGAGCCGACGCCGAGAAGGCCGACCGTGAGGCGTCCGACCAGCGCGCGCGCGTCACGGCGGCATTCCTGTGCGCGCAGGGGCTACGGGCAGATGGGCTCGATTGCGACGCTCTGTTGCAGGAGATCGAATTCGCGCCGCAGCCGCTGCACCCGCGCGGCCCGCTAGTGTGGAAGACGCGCGCCCGTTGGCCCCCAATCCGGGACCCTCCGGACAAATAGAGCTCTGGCCACCCCCTCGGCGGCCATCAACCGAAACGCCCCCGATCTCGAAAGAGGTCGGGGGCGTTAGCCATTTTGTCGCACCATCACGTGGCCAGCTTACGGCGCGCCCACGTCGACCACGACAACCCCACAGCCTTCGCGATCGCTTTCTGCGCGGCGTGTTCCTCAGAGCTCAGGTACACCTTGGCTTACACGAGATCTGTCTTGCCACCGGGGCCCGACTTATATCGCGGAGCAACATCTCGAGCGTTCAACCGGCTCGGCTTGCTCACGTTGCGCAAGCGATGCCCTGCGGTTCGCAGCTTCGCGATCCAGCGCGCCTCAGCTTCGGGCGAACGCTCGACGTCGGTCACTTCCAGCTCGACGTATTCCCAAGCGATGCCAGCCAAGGCTCGTTTCATCGCGTGACTGCGATATCCAACGCGCCTGCGGCGCGCGATGTTCGTTGTTGCGCCGACGTAGAGGAACCGATCCACACCGACCTCTCGTAAGGCATATATGGTTACCTGGCGCATCTTAGCTATTCCATTTCAGGATGAGCATCTCAATCAGCTTCGATCGCGAGCACCCCTGGTAGCTCGCATCGCGGTCGAGCTTGTCGATCGCGGTCTGCGAAATCCTCAGGTTGAGACGACCAATTCCGCGTTCGGCACGCTGTTCCTCGGAGAGCGGGTCGCCGGATTTTCCGCTCTTCCCGCCCGCAGGGCTCACCCACACGGCGGTGACATCTTCGATTGACTCGCCGTCCTCGTCCCGAAATGCGCAGCCGCCGCGCGATGTGTCGACGGTCGCATCCACGTCTTCACCATCTCGCGTTCGCACGCGGCAAGCGTCACCGTCGGCCAATTTCAGCACCGCCTTCTCGGCGCGAGAGAGCGGGCCTTCGGCTGTTTCGATCGGTAGATTTACCCAGGTCACGACAGCACGACGGTGTCGCAGAAATCCTCGTGCACGCCGTTCGTTGGGCCATTGCAGTTGCACGGCACCTCGAGTTCGGGCTCCGCTTTCGGAGCTGTCTCGCCGTCTTGCGCGTCGAGATCGTCGTCGAATGCAGCCGAATACGTGGCCAGCAATTCGGCGGGAACCGCGCGCACAACAGCGCATCTTACGCGCCCGTTCGGCAGCTCTTCATTGATTGCATCCTGGAGAAAACCTACATCGAGAAGATCGTCCACGCAGCCGTCGGCGGCTCCCTCAGTGTCGCAATCGATCGTCAGAAAAACAGCCAATGTCGTTCGCATTTTCAGGGCTCCTCAATGACTCAGCCCCTCGGGATTGCTCCGTCGGGGCTGGTGGTGCGCTCGGTGACCGCGCTCTCCTCGTCACGGCTTTTGTCGGCGCCGTAGTCCTAGCTGTCTTTCCAGCTGTCTTCGGTCGCTTTGGTCGACCTGTTGAGCACCTCCCGTCACTTTCCGGGCTGTCGTCGGGTTGTTTTGGTCAACCCTGCTGAACACCTGCCGTCGCTTTCCGGCTTGTCCGTCTGCCTCGCGGCTGACAAGAGAGAGCATGCGCGCTGGGCGCCCCGCGCGCAACAATAATCGGCAGCGCGATCGAAAAAAGATTCTCCCGGCGCGCGTCAGCTCTTCGGCTCCGCCTCGGCGAGGCTCGTCAACCACCGCAGCATCTCGATCGCCTCACGGTCCACGCCCGCCGCCGCCTCACCAGCAGCCTCGACGCAGGCCAGGCAGAGCTCGCGGCCGTCCGCGCAGACGACCCGCGGGCAGCCCGAGCGAGCGCAGCCGTCGCAGGCCTTGGCGTCCTCGGTGCTCACGTCCCGACCAGCACCCTGTGGTTTGCCCCAAGACAGCGCGTCGCCACGACCTCACCGTCCGGCCCGAGGCACCGTTCGAAGAGGGGATTGCCGCAGCCGGGCGCCGTGCACTTGAGCCCCTTCGGCGCGCGGACGTAGTGCTGTCCCTGGTCCTGTGGGCGACCACAGACGGAGCATAGCTCGTTCTTCGGACGGCCAAGCGCCCAGTTGGCGGCGGCAAGCTTGGGTTCGGAGGGCATGTGGGAGGCGTAGCGCGGTGGGTGTGGGCGTCAACGGGCCGCCGCTAGTGGCCGAAATTGAACCCGAGCAGGTAGACCTTGCCATCGATCGGGCAGACGGCCTTCGAGTCGTGGAAGCCGCAGCACCCGCTCTCTTTCTGGCGGCGGTAGCGGCGCATCTGCGCGGTATTTCCTTTGCGCGCCACGCGATCGTTGTCGACGAAATCGCAGCCTTCTTTCAGCTCGTCGAGCTTGGCGTATGCCCAGGCTCGAATCGGCTTCGGTAGCACATTATCCCAGCTCTTGGCTTGCCCAGCGAACACGCGGCGCCGCAGCTCCTTGTATGTGCTCCACGCCCACCTGGTTTCAGATACGTAGGGAGCAAGCCACGCGAGGAAGCAGCGAACGCGACGCCAATATTCGCGATCGCGGCTCTTCAGGTCAAACGTCCACAGGTCGGTTTCCTCTCCCCAGCGCGTCTCGCCCCATGGGTATGGTTCGATCATCGTTTGGGTGCGCAGCGTACCGCTGCCTGAGATGAAGACGCGGGTCTTCTTGTCGCGCAGCATCGCGAACCAGCGATTGCGTTCGGCGGTCACTTCGGCGGCTCCTGCGCTGGCTCATCCTTGAACCAGCAGAAGCGCTCCCGCGGCCAGTGCAAGTAGCGGTGCTCTGGCCCGTCACCGGTGAATTGCGACACCACAAGCACGGTGTTTCCCGCTGTCCAGAACACGGACTTCACCAGGTCGTACACGACCTGCACGGTCGAATCGTCGCGGTAGAGCGTGAGACGCCTCACTTTGGTGGCTCCGGTAGCGGCGCCCAGTGGGTGAAGTATTCGAAGCCGTAGCCTTCCCCTAGCGACGTATCCAGCACGCGCTTACTTGCCATGCTGTGGTGAGGCCTGATGATGCCGGCGACAGGCTCGACGAAGTCGGGGCACCAGGCGGCGACAAGTTGCAGCATGTCGGGCATCCGCTCCCCGACCGGAATCCACTGCCGCTCCGCCTTCAGCCTCGCCACCTCTTCGGACAGGATGGCGTTTTCGGCGCGGAGGCGGATGAAGGAAGCCTTGATCAACTCGAAGGCTGCATATCCGCCCGCTCCGCATGCGCTGAGATCGTCGAAAGCGTCGGTCAGGAGATCGTCTTCCGTCATCGGCGCCGACCCCTTGGGTGTTTGTTCGCTGCATCGCAGTTTGTGGCGAAAAGCGATCGCCCCGCGCGTCCGGCCTCGTAAGCATCGAGTAGAGCCTGCCAGGTCTGCGCGATTAGCTCCTCGTCGAGAGCGTGCTCGCGAAAAGCGTCCATCAATTCCTCTGACCAGTCGTCGGCCCAATCCTGTCTCCTCATATTGCTATTGCCTCCGCCGCCTTCCGCAGCTCCGCCTTCTCGTCGGTAGTGAGTTCGGTCATGGTTTGCTCCTCGGGTGCGATACGCGATCAGTCAGCTTCGACGCGAGAGCCGAGCTAGCGTTGCGCATCGCAATTCCTGCCCGATGCTTCGTGTCCTCGAAGCCCCACAGCACGTCGTAGCGATCGCCGTCGGTTCCGATGAAGCCGATGCTCCACCCGTACCGCGGCGTCACGTTGTCGCCCTGGTCTTCGATGTCGCTGACAACGTCGCCAGGCTTCAGCTTTCGGTTGCTCACCGCCGCCCCTCCTCAGCATCGGCCGCCTTCTGATTCTTGACTATGGTCCGTTGGCAGAGGCCGATTGCCGTCTTCAGTCTTTCGTCGGGCTGCGCGTCAATCCCGCCCGGGAACAGTTTCTCGAAGAATGCCCGCTGCTTCGCAGTGCACCGTTCCAGCAGGGATTTGCATTCAGTGCGAAGGGCATCGGTGATCACTTGCGCCGGAGTTCGGAATTCGCTCATGACTCACTCCCATTTCTAGAATCGGTGTCAGTAGCGGCTGTTTTGCACCTCGGGCACAGGTCTACCCGCGAGAACGGCTCCTCCGTGCGAATGAGCTTCCAGCCTGGCGGCGCCTTCCTCGCAAGAATCCACGCCTTCGGGCTACCGTCACGCTTCACTGCTGACTCGACGATGCCGCAATTGTTGCACGTTACGTGCGGTTCGCGCGGAGCGATAGGCAAGCCGACTCGTTCGAACCCTGGTCCTATTCCGGCGTGGTAGGTCATGGGGTTTCCTTTGGCTCGATGGCAGCGGAGAGGCGGACGCGCTCGGCTTCGAGCCAGCAGTCCAGCGCATCTTTCAGCTCATAGCTGTCTCGGCCATCAGCGAAAGCCTCGAGTAGTCTCGCCCCCTCGAGTAGATGCGCCCGCTCCCGCTCGTCTTGCTCCACTCGCGTGACCGAGGCCGCGGCTTCGATATCGGCAATCTTCTGCGCCAGTTGACGTTGCTGAGCCGGCGACAGGTCAAAGCCCCAGGTGATCTCGCGATGTTTCCTTGTTACCTCAGCCATTACCATCACCGCCGCCGCCGCTCTTGTTCATTTTTAATACCCCATGCGCATAGGGATCCCAGCAAGCGTCACATAAGTCACGGCCGGTTCCTCGGAGACCAGCGGGCTCGCCGCATCGTTTGCAAATCTGCCGCGGATCCGACTCCTTTTGCTCCGCCTTCACGGGCTGTGGCTCGTCAATCGGATACACATGCCCTTCGCGAGTCACTTCGTAGCCAAGGCCACGAAGCATGAACGTGAACACGTAAAACAGATCGTCAGGCCGAATGACGGCGAGGCCATAAATGGCGTTCGTCTTGCAGCTCGCGTAGCTGTGCGCCTTGATGAACCAGGGATAGTCGCGAACCCAGGAATCGGCCTTGACTTCACGTGCCATAACCAGATGCACGGGATCCGCCTTCACGGGCTGTGGGGCTGCGGCGAGGGCGGCGCAGACTCGTCCCCATGCCTCGAAGTCATCCTGGCTTCCAAATTGACGCAGCAGGTCCTGCAGCTGCGCGATGTCACCAGCCACGCTGTGCTTAGCCACGATTGCCCGTCTTCCTGCTCGCGTCGTACTCAGCCGCGAGCCGCTTGCAAATCTCTCGCTCCCGATCGGTGAGCTCAGCGCCTCTTCCGAGGTTCCAGAGCACGTTGGCCATCTGCGCGAGTAGTGTTGCCGATTGTGCTGCGGCGAGAGCTTCAGCTTCGATGTCGGCGAGGGCTTGGGCGAGACGCATCCACAACGGGTGCGCATCGACACTGGGTGCGTTGACGAAGCGCTTTGCATGCATCAGCGCAAGCCCGTCTACGCTTCCGTATTCCGCTACAATAATCAGCTCGCGGTGTCGCTTCGTTACTTCGGCCATCACTCGCCTCCAATCCGCTTCTCGAGTTCGGTGAGGGCCAAATCGGCCTTCGACCATGCGTCATGTTGCATGTTACCGATGCCCTGCCGCACCGTCGCAATCAGCTCCCGCGTGCTCGGCTGCTGGGGCTCGGGCTTGGACGGGTATTCCTGGTCCAGCACGTGCCGGATTCCCGACAACTCGGAGCGCACAGCGTCGGCCATACACGGCTGACCGCGTAAAAAGCGCAGCGTTTGTTGGATTGCCAGCAGCGCGACCTCGTCCTTGGCCTGCTCAGCTGCGCGGGCGACGTACCCTGCGACGTACGCTTCAGCCCTAGCGTGTCTAAATGATGGATCTTGATTCGGGCTGCTCTCCCAGCTCTCGTATCGATCCCTTAGTTCATCGCCGGTCATCCTTGCTCCTTCCGTTCACGCTCTGCCAGATACCAGTCGCAAAAGTCTCTGCTCACTTCGCGACTGCCTCGTTCCATGTCGCTGATGTACGAGACCGTTTTGCCAATCGCGCGTGCCGCTTCGGACTGACGAATTCCGTGCGCCAGACGAAACTCGCGAATCATGCCGCCAGTGACTAGCGGGTAAATCACATGTCCGCATGCGGGACAGCTGACTGGTGTCGCCTTCACGTCTCGGCCTTGGCACATGGTTCCTGGATGGCCTCTCGAATCTTCAGCAGCTCGCGCTCGATGGCGGCGATTGCTTTGCTGATGGTTGGTTCACAACCGTTGCTGTGCGAGCGCGGACACGCGGCAGTTTCGGGCGTGCCAATCCACCATGGGACCGATCCAAACGCGCCAAATGCCTCGCCGGCTACGTTTGGGACGTAAGCAAATCCAGTTTCGAGCAGACCAAATCTCGCCGTGCAGCGGCGCTCATCAGTGGTTACGACCGTGCACTCCACGCCCAGAATCTTCGGCGCGTCAGCCATCGGAGGGCGCCTCCCCGCGATCGAGCTTAGCTCCACAGAACGGACAGAATCGAGCCTGCGCATACGTGACGGCGAACCAATTCGACTCGTCAGCGGTCTCTCGCGGGTCGTCTTTCTTGCCCCTCGGAAACCGGTAAATCATGAGCTCCGGTCGAGGTTTCCCGTCGTTCAGCCCGAATGGCGTCGCGATTTCGAAGCCTCGCTGGGCGCTCTTTGAGCCATCTCGGCGCAACGCCATGTCCATGACCGGGCAGCATTCGCCGAGTTTCACGGCGCGCGCTTTCTTGGGCTTGCTCACGACCCACCGTCCACTGGTGATGGTGACTCTAGATATGCCTTCAACTCGTCCCAATTCTGGTGAACCTTGCAAAGTTCATTCTCGCCGAATGCGCACCGCGCCCTGAGCCGTGCGTTCTCAGCTTCGAGCTCCTCGTGCTGCTTCCGCAGCGTGTTCATGCCGGCGTCGGTGTTCAGCTGGCGCGCCTCGATCTCGGTGATGCGGGAGAGGGCGGCGTCGCGCTCGCGTTCGACACTGCGGAGATAGCGCTCTTCTTGGCAAGCTGAGCAGTGAATCAGGTGATGCTTTCGGCACCCTTCCGCCTCCGGCGCGGAGGGCTCGGCTTTGGGAGCGGGGTCGCGGAGCCAGGTGAAGCCATCACGTAGGTGCTCCACCGTCCGATGCCCACGGAAACCGTTTCGCAGATTTGTGACGTCCACGACGCCTCCGCTTACCGCATCCACGCGAAACTCCACCTCGTCAGTGTTCCGGATCCATATCGAATCAACGACGATAGGCCGCTCACCCTGCCCCGGCTCGACGCGGCGAACGGCGGTGACCATCGGAAAGGACAACGCGGACACGTTCCAGGCCCATACGCCGGAGTTGCTTCGGTACACTAGAATGCGCTTTCTTGTCTTGAACCGCGACGCTCCAGTCGGATCAATCGAGTCATACTCCCCCGGCTCCAGCACCACGCCCTCAGCTGCCCTAATCACACCCATGTCATTAGGCTGTAGCGCTTCTGCTGACGGCTCCGGTTGCGCCGCTGGATTGCCGGCGTAGCCTCCGCATTCAGTTTGTCGCGCGGCTTCCTTTGCGGCCTCGCGCAACGCCTGCAACAGCGTGGCGCCTTCCAGAAACGGGCCGCAATTGTCGTTGCACAAATAGACGTTCCATCGACCGCTACCGCGGTAGATGCGCAATTCATTGTCCCTGTCCGCGAAGAGCCATTGTTCAAGATTAGCCCATGGGTCGGGCTCCAATTGCCCCAACGCCGCGGGCGACGCTTCGCCATGACCAGCGCCATAGACGCCAGCCGCCCTGCGATACCCGAGTCCATACCAGTACATAGGCCCAACGCCTCGCTCCAACTCAGCGACCGGGATTGGCTCCGCGCTCGAGAATGCGGTTTCGATTTCTTCTTCGGTAACGGTCATGGTTTCACCTGATAGATCTGGGCGTTCCCTACGCAGCGCCAAAAAGCTGGCATATCGATGTGCTTGATCGCCCACGCTTCGAGATCGGCTTGCGCTTCCTCCCGGCTGGTCTTGAATTCTGGTTCCGGCTCTTCGACGTATTCGTTGTCGTGGACGTAGTCGGCAAACCTTTCCAGTAGGTCGTCCGCGTCGGCGAATGCAGAGATCGTCTTGTTCCAATCGATCGGTAGCGCCTCGTCGACCCAAAAACTCTCACCATCGTTGTGGCTCCGAGCCTCCGCAATCGCTTCTTCGAGCGTATCATGCGGACCTCTCCAGTCCTCTGAGTCGCGATTTGCCGCGTAGAACCATGTCGAGACGCGCGCGGTTTCGCCGGCCGGCTGGGCCGACGTGCGAGAGTCGGCTTGGGTCAGCACTGCATTCACCCGCTCGTGAACGGAACGCGGGTAGTCACCGCTCTCCCAAAGCACGGCGAGCAGTTGCTGCATCTGCGATAAACTCAACGTGCGGAATCGTTCGGTGTATTCGGTCACGGTGTTCTTTCTTTCTCGTGATTGTTCGGCGAACAGCGCGAGCCACTTGGCCCAGGGCATCAACTTCAGAGGCGCGCCGACGCCGAGGCACTCCCCCTTCGTGCATGTGTCGCAGTGGCCGCCGTTCGGGGCGGGGCGCCAGCAACCTAGGCAGCGAGTCACGACGAGCCTCCCGCTGCCGGAAGCAGCGGCGGCATCTGCCCGTCGTCGTAGCTCTTGGCCAGCTGCGGCTCGATCGCTTCGTGAACCGTGCGACCGTCGGACAAGAGTACGTTGGCCAGAAACTCTGACTCGACGCTTCCGCCGCTGTCGATCACGAGCTCGAGCTTGGCTTTGGTGACGAGTAGCAGTCGGCGCCACGCCTCGCGCGCGCCCTGGTCAACGTTCTGCTGAGCCCATGCTTCGCGCCGCTTCTTGTCCCATCCCCACCAGCCCCGCGGCGCGTCTTTCGGGCTCATGAACTCCTCGATCCTCGGGAGCTTCACGGTCAGGCGTATCTGCCGCTTCTGCATCGTGAACATGACGACGCCTCGCCCGGACTCCTCGAAGATGCCGCGTTGCTGCGCGCCGTGCTTTTCGAGCAGTAGATCGAGTTCGATTTTTGACTTCGAACTGGGCACCTCGGTGCCTTCGGCGAAGCGGCGTTGTTTGGTCATGGGCTCTTCATCTCCTGAAGTGGTGTCGAATAAGCGAGCATCAGCGGGTGCTTCGGCTGCCCGTCTCTGGTAAGCCCGAGGTGCCAGACGGCGGCGCTCACGAAGCCCTCCTCCATAGCCGAGCGCCGAGCAGCAATCCGAGCGCAAACAAGCTCACGTGCGAGCCGATGAGCAGCAGGTACGGAACGTTGATGAATCGCGTGCAGTAGAGTGCGCTCATCGCGCGCCTCCCTTGTTCCGCTCGCTGCGCCGATCGACCAAGATCCGCGCATCGAAGAGCACGACGACACCAACGCGCTCTAGGCGCTCCGCGTAACACCGCGGGCAAAGCAGGCCACCAAGCAGGCCGCCCGTCTCGACGCGACCGCGAGCCAGTGCCCATAAGTCGTCTGGGCTGCGCCAGCAGGGAAACTGCCAGTCGCCGCAATCCTCACAAACCTCGGTGCCATGCCCAAGGGGGTGCAAGACGAAGTCGTGCCACCACATCCGAAGAAGTCCGCGCGCTGAGCGAGGTCGCCGATTCGCGCGCCAAGAGTAGGCAAGTCGATTGCGGAATCCGTCGATGAGCATTCGCATCACGCCCCACCCTGCGCCCGCAGATTGGCCCGCTTACGAGCCATGTCGAGCGCAGCAACGTCAGCAGAAGAGATGACGCCGAGGAGCACGGCCGCGTCGATGCCCTCGGCGGTTGGCATGTAGAAGGCGAGGTCGCGCGATTCTCCATCCCGACAAACGAACGTGGCCAGTCCGCTGACGACTAGTGACCGCGCGGCGCCGTCACGTTGTCCCTCGCCGCGATCGTTGGCCACGAAGCAAAACGCCAACAGCTCGTGGTCGTTACCATTGGCCGCATGCAGGTTGTCGAACGCCTCGCGAATGAGCGCCGCCTGGTCTCCGGAGAGGAAGGCCATTACTTCCCCCCGGCTTTGCGCAGCGCCCGCCGCGCCAGCGCGACAAGGCGAATCGCGTCAGCCACCGCGTCGAGGTCGTAGACTGATTCGCCAGCGAGCGCCCGCAGCGCGTTGAACGTCCCTTTCGACAGCGCCTCGAGATGCTCGCGGCAGAACGGGAGCTGCCATCCGTTGCCGTCGCGGATCGCGCCCTTCATGCACGGCCTATGCGCGCACTGCGTGTCGCCGACTACACCAAGCAGGTGACTCGGTATCGTGTGTTGTTTTTTCATCATGCGGCATCCAGTACAGCGCGGATCAGATCCCGCGCGACGGGTGGTGAAACGGCGTTACCGATGCCCTTGAGCAGGTGCACCGGAGCGGCGTTCGGTAGTTCATACGAATCAGCGAACCCCATCCCGCGCATGAGCTCGCGAGGTGTCAGGTTCCGATAGGCGTCGCCGTCCGCGAGCACCCAATGGGCTTTGGTAGTGATCGTGCGGATCGCCTGCTCGAGTGGCACTCCAGGATGGCCGGTGACGTGCTGAACGAGGCAGCGTCGTCCGGTACGCGCCTGAGCTGAGCGGATTCTGTCACGCGCGCCAGGTGACGCCGTCGTAATGAGTTTCCACCCGCCGGTGTCCGGCTCTTCGAGGCACGTCTCGAAAGGGCTCTCCGCTCGTAGCGGTGACGCGAAGGTGAGCGTCTTGCGACCGCGCAGCCCGACCACGAACAGGCGCCGCCGACGCTGCGGGACACCATGTCGAGCCGCGTCGACCACAAGCTCCGTCAGGCGGTATCCGAGCGTTTCCAGGGCCACGCGCCACGTCGGGTAAAGGCGCCAGGCGCGGAAACTGAGCACGTTCTCGACGATGATCGCCCGCGGTTGCGTCACGTCCGCGCAGTCTACGATCGACCAAGCGGTGGCGCGCATCGCGTCGTGGAATGGTCGGCGCTTGGGCTGGGATGCAGTCGAGTGCCCTTGGCAAGCGGGGGAGCCCAGTAGTAGATCGAAGGCCGGGAGCGTCGACCAGTCCGCCTGGCGCAAATCTTGGCAAACGTGGCGCGTCAGCGGGTGGTTGCGCGCGTGCGTTTCGACGGCCAGTGGCCAGTGGTTGCCGGCCCAAACGACACGCACCCCAGCGAGCTCGGCGCCCGCGGTGAAGCCGCCAAATCCGGAGAAGAGATCGACTGCTTTCACGCCGCCCTCGCGCCCTTCTTCCGAACCGCAATCCCCGGCACGCTCACCAAAATATCGCCAACCGCACCGCGCCCGCTGGCCTTGGAATTGATGTTGCTGTGCATCACGCGGCCCTGCCGACTGCCAACTTCGCAGCAGCCCGCCAGTCCCAATACCCCGACCCAGCAACCGAGAACCCGGCACACAGAACTGCCAGATCTTTCGGATAGAGCCCGTCCGCGCCGGTGAACGCCATTCGAGGAATCCCGTCCGCCTGGCACTTGCCGAGGATGTGATCCGCCCACCACGCCGATCCCATCGACGCAGGAACGAGCATGATCGTCCAGCGCGGCAAATGGCGAGCGCTCTCGAGCTTCGCTGCCCACGGTCGAATGTCGGCAAAGGGAGGATTTAGAAACGCCACCCGCACGCCAGGTAGCGTCCAATCTTGCTTGAGCGAGTCTTCCTCGGGCGAGTAGAAGCGCTCGCAGACTGCGTTGTCGGCGCGAGCCGCAAGATCGAAGTCGATGGTACCGAAGCGTTGGCAGACGGCGGCGAGGAATGGCTTTGGTGAGCCATAGTCTTGCTTGCTGCGGCCTGGTTTCTGCTGCGGCTCGCTCACGCCGACCTCTTTTCGTCCGCCGAAAACGTCCAGTGAACTCCGCTGCCCAATAAGCCTCGCGCACGCGCCCTAGATGTCAGCCGCTTCGTCCCATTGCTCTTCCCGTCAGCCGTGATCCACAGCCCGCGCGTGAGCTCGTTCAGAGACAAGTCGTGCACGCCGAGGAAGCTGCGCACGTCGCTGCTGGTCGGGCTGAAACCGTAGACCTTTTCGAACGATAGGACGGCGACCAGGACCTCGAACGCAGCAGGCGAAAGCCCCACGGCATCGCGGTAGGCCGCAGCCTTCGCCAGTGTGCCCGGCGGTCTTCTGTTTGCTTCGGAGCGGTTCATTGAGTTAGCCCTCAGAAGTCGAGCGACACTTCGGGTTGTGGAGCTGGCATCGGGGCAGGCGCCAATTCAGGGGAGTCCGGATCGGGAATATCGACCCCGCACCATTCACGGGCATCGCTTATCTGCTCGAAGGTGAAGACCTTCCCGAGGAAGCGCGCGGCGGTGAGCCTATCGCCCCCAGCGGTGCTCACGTAGCTCTCGAACGTCGACACCACCCGCCGGTGTGCCTCGTCCACGTTGCGACAGTGGTACCAGTCCTCCCAAACGCCATTGAGGACCTTGTCTTGCTCTTTGCATGCAGCGGCGTGCTCGGTTGAGCGTTTTTCGTTTGCGTCGCGTATTGCGGCGCGGCGCTCCAGGTCCGATTTGCGATTAGCGAACTCCGTCTCGCTCACCAGTCGCTTCTCGGTCATGTCCGGATCAATGCGCTCGGCCACGGTGATGTAATTGCGATACCCGACGCCTAGGTATCGCGACCCAACCGACACGGCGCCGAGCTTCAGAAAATCTTCGGCTGCTGCTGCGTTCGGAAAAGCAACGCTGCCGATCTGGTAATACGGATCGGTTTTTGGCTCGCTAATCTCGGGCTCTTCGTCGAGCACGAGCGGCGTCACGCGCAGCACACCCTTGGTCATCAGCTCGGCGTCGAGGAATCTCTCGACCTCCTCGCGAGTCATTGCCGCGCGTTCACGTTCTTCGTGGTCCCAGTACGTTTTGATCATGTCGGCTTTCCTTGGTTGAAGTAGGTGTGTCCCGAAACCGTCGGGACCAGCGGCGCGACGCTTCGGGGGCGTCGGCGAGTTTTTGGCTCAACGATCAACGAAACATGTCGTCGTCGTACGGCGGCTCTTCGTCGTCGCCAGACTCACGCGCTGGTTTCGACTGCGCTTGTGTCATCGGCTTCGGTGCCTTCTTGGCCGCTTCGATTGCCGCGCCGCGGAATCGGCTGATCCCCGCCAGGCCAGCAGCCGTTGCCGGGTTGTTGGCGCGCGGTGGACGGATGAAATTGCATTCCACCCAAACCTTCCCGTTT
>Ga0207674_10002721_pt1 | contig 22050 bp, 19 predicted proteins | sample KBSCornC72_FD_184303 | JGI IMG/M metagenome (GOLD analysis project Ga0207674, IMG submission 184303) | Corn rhizosphere microbial communities from Kellogg Biological Station, Michigan, USA - KBS Corn C7-2 (SPAdes) (version 2) | ecosystem: Host-associated > Plants > Roots > Rhizosphere > Soil ...
TGCTTGAGGCGATGCGCCGTGCCGGGGTCAGGAAGATCGTCTTCGCCTCGACCTCCGCCATCTACGGCGAGGTCGACGGGCAGGTTCGCGAGGATTACGGCCCGCTGGAGCCGATCTCCCATTATGGCGCCGCAAAGCTCGCCTCCGAGGCATTCATCAGCTCCTACGGCGAAAATTACGGTATCCAGAGCTGGATAACCCGCTTCCCCAATGTAGTCGGCCCGCGGGCCACGCACGGTGCCGTCTATGACTTCGTTCACAAGCTCCGGCGGACACCAGGACATCTGGAAGTGCTCGGGGACGGCACGCAAGAAAAGCCATATCTAAACGTGCAGGATCTCGTCGAAGCCATGCTTATCGTGTGGCGATCGACCACTGCTCGCATCAATATCTACAATGTCGGTGCTACGACCCGGTCCAAGGTCGCCGATATTGCCCGGATCGTCGTGGAAGAGGGGCCGGGGCCGGCCGAGATCGTGTACACCGGGGGGGATCGGGGCTGGATCGGCGATGTGCCGAAGTTCGCTTATGACATTTCGGCGATCGAGGCGCTGGGTTGGTCGCCGTCGATGACCTCGGATGATGCGATCAGGGTTGCTGCACGAGCGATCTGGGCCGAGACGGAATGAAGCTCGTGGTGCTCGCGGGTGGCAAAGGCACCCGCCTGGGCCTCGAAGGCGTGCCCAAGGTCATGGTTCCGATGGGCGGCGTGCCGCTGCTCGAGCGAACGCTTCGCGGCGCAATCGCCGACGGGTTCACGGATATTCTCATCCTTACCGGATATCTCGGAGACGTGATCGAGGATCACTTCGGCGATGGCGGCAGTTTCGGCGCGTCGATAGAATATGCCCGCGAAACTCAGCCGCTTGGCACCGCCGGCTGCTTCAATCAGGTGCGCGACCGGCTCACCGAGCCGTTCCTGGTTCTCTACGGCGACGTTCTGATGGATGTCGATTTGAACGCATTTGCCGGGGTGGCGAAGGCGAAGGGAGGGGCGGGCACATTGTTTGCCCATCCCAATGATCACCCGTTCGACAGCGATCTGCTTGAGATCGATTCAAACGGGCGGATCGTCGCGGTCCATCCGAAGCCGCATGCTCCCGACGATCGTTTTCCGAACCTGGTCAGCGCCGCATTGTACGTGCTGGCGCCATCAGCTCTCGATTTTGTCCCTCGGACCGGAATGTCCGATTGGGGTCGCGACGTGTTCCCGAGGATTGCGAAAGAGGCGCCGCTATTCGCCTATCGGAGCTGCGAATACGCCAAGGACATTGGCACTCCCGAACGGCTTGCAAAGGCAGAGCGGCAACTTCGCGAGGGCAGGCTGGAACGGCTTGCGCTCGGTACCAGCAAGCCCGCGCTGTTCCTCGATCGTGACGGAGTCATCAATGAGGAGCGCGGAGGCTTGCACGCGCCCGAGGACGTCGCGCTAATCCCAGGTGCAGCCGGCGCAATTCGTTCTTTTAACCAGGCCGGCATCCCTGTCATTTGCGTCACCAACCAACCCGATCTCGCTAAGGGGATGATGAACTGGGATGATCTTCGGTCGGTTACGGGAGAAATCGACCATCAACTCGCGGCCGAAGCAGGAGCCTATCTGGACGATTTGTTCGTCTGCCCGCATCATCCGGAAAAAGGCTGGCCGGGAGAGGTAGCCGCGCTGAAGGTGGAATGCGATTGCCGAAAACCAGCTGACGGCTTGTTGCGCCGGGCGGCGCGATTCCACAACATCGACCTTTCCCGGTCCTGGCTTGTCGGCGATCGATATTGTGACATTGCCGCAGCTTCGTCGGCCGGGACGCGCTCGGTGCTCGTGTCGACTGGTCACGCAGGCGATGACCGCAGCCGCTTCACCGTCGATCCGGACCATCGCGCCGCGGATCTCGCAAGCGCGGCCGACATTATCCTGAAGGAACTCGTGTGATCATTTCGCGGACGCCGTTGCGCGTGAGCTTCGTCGGAGGCGGCTCCGATCTCCCGGCCTTCTACCGCCAGCACAACGGCGCGGTGCTCAGCATGTCGGTCAAGAAGTATGTCTATCTGTCGATGCACGAATATTTCGAGCGCGCGGGCTGCATCCTCAAATATTCCGAGATCGAAAAGCCGCGAACCGCGGACGAGATCCAGCACCGAATCATCCAGCAGGTTTTCAAGGATTTTTCGATCGACCGAGTCGACTTCAATTCCAGCGCCGATGTCCCCGCCGGAACCGGCATGGGCTCATCGAGTGCATTCACCGTCGGCCTGCTCAATCTGTGCTTTGCCTATCGCGGACAATATGTGTCGCGGTCGAAGCTTGCCGAGCTTGCCTGCGAAATCGAGATCGACAAGCTTGCCGAGCCGATCGGGAAGCAGGACCAATATGGCTGTGCTCTGGGCGGCATCAATCTGATCGAATTCCATACGGACGGCAGCGTCACTTACGAGACAGTGCCGCTGACCATCGAGCAGCGCCGCCAGATGGAGCAGAACCTCGTCATGTTCTATCTCGGGGGCACGCGCTCAGCGAGCAAGCTCCTGTCGAAGCAAGGCGCGACGACGCTCAGCAATCCGCAGGCCGTCGCCAATCTGAAAGCGATGGTGGAGCAGGCACGAGCGCTGCGTGCCGACCTGTGCCGGGATGTAGACAGCCTCGGACCTTATCTGCACGAGGGCTGGATGCGCAAAAGATCGCTGTCCTCCGACATATCGAACGAGGTGGTCGAGGGTGCATATGAGCGGGGGCTCGCTGCAGGTGCCACCGGCGGCAAGCTACTCGGCGCGGGGGGTTCCGGCTTCCTGCTCCTTTATGCGCCAGGCAGAGCGCGCGAAGCCGTGGTTGATGCGCTGGGCGAATACGAAATGCATCCGGTGCAGGTCGATACAGCGGGATCGACAATCATCTACAGCGACTGATCCATCGATCAGATTAGTGACCAATCCGGATCAGGTCACCAAGCGATCATTCGGCAGACGGTGAAGCGATCGACAGTTCTTTGTATGAACCAGTCGGTCCGTTCAGTCCGACAGCGGCGGCGGAGTTCTTCTTGAGCGCCACCGTCATCGCATTGAGAGCGTGATCATAATAGAAATGTTCAACGTTGAGGCCGAATTTGTTCGCAAGTAGCCTGAACGTCGGTTCGCTATAGAAATAATAATGACCCGGATAAACGTGCTCCTCGCTTAAGACGGGCACTTGAATCAGGAAATAGCCGCCAGGATTGAGAATGGCGGCGGCCATTTGGAACACGCCCCCCGGATCGAGAAAATGTTCCATTGCGTGCCAGATCAACACTGCGTCGGCACTCACGTCAGACAGACCTTCGAAGTCCATCACATGATAGTCTTTGCCGACGATCTCCCGAACTTGCTGGAGCCGGTCCTGAACGTGATCGAACACATAGACGCGATCGAAATGCTTCAGCGCGGCCGCTGCCATAATCCCGCTTCCAGCGCCGATCTCAACATAGTTCCCGCTGAACTGAAATCCGAGATCGTCTTCGAAAAAACGAATCGTAACCCGGGCTTCTTCGAGTTGTGCCTCGAATTCCTTACCCGACGGAACTTTGTAGAATTCCGGGTCCTCAGCCCAACGCTGTTGCCACTCGACAACGTCAAGCTGATTGAACTCCGCGGTGGCGTTGTAGATGCCTCCGCAGATTCGGCACACGTACAACGGCGCGAATTCTGAATCGAGACTGCGGCATTCCAGGAATTTCTGGAATGCATTCCCGTGACAAATGCCGCACCGGCCGCGACCCAGAGCATCAGGAACGCTCTTTGCGAACGGATTGCTCAAGCCGTGACGAAGCAATCGCTGTTCCGCGCCGGCTTCCATTGAAGGTCCTTCATTCGGCATGTGCTGGAATCAGGCGGAATAGACCCTGATGTGCTCGAGAACGAATTCGCTGTTCTCGGAAGCATATATTCCGACAAGGGAGTTGTCGGCACCAGCTTCAAACTCGCCATAATGAGACCCGCCGCCCCTGACGATCATCGACGTTCCCGGCAGCCCGCCTGCGCAGACCATGATGTCGCTGTTGTCATCTGCTTTGATCTGCAGTTCGCACCGGAGCTTCTGGCCGGGCTCGATTGCTGCAAAGCATGTCGCCCAGCCTGCTGCGCCCTTGTGCTTCATCAGTTTGCCGGGTTCGAACTGAAACGGTCTTTCGAGAAACCAGTTTTCGGCTTCGGCGAGCTTTCCACTTTCCAGTATGTTTCGCTGCTTGATCAACCCGCCGATGTCTCCGTGAGGTCGCGGAAGCTCCTTTGTACCTCTGGAAATGCCGATTCCGAGACCGCAAGGGTCAAGATATGGGAAGCCGGGTCGTATCTCTGTCTGCGGGTCGAGTAAGAGCAGGTCGTGATTCAGGAAACAGCCGGAGTCGATCATTCCATCGCTGACACCGAGGCTGCCGTTGGCCTGATCTCCCTTAGCCACGGCGGACACGTCATGGGCGATTACAAAGCCGGTGATGTAAGGCGTCCACATCGACACCTCGGTGACCGTATTCTTGTACTGTTTCGATGCGTCGATGAAGATGAGCTGGGGCGAGCCATTCAAATGCCCGCCCGCGACCTCGATCGTGGCTGGATCGGTCGAATCCATGCAGACGTGCCGCACGACGTCCTGAAGGTCGGACCGGGCCATCAACCGGTCGCAAAAGTCGGTCATCTTGGCATCGATATCAAACGACACGAGGCGCGCATCGGGGCTGATCTTTCTTAGCACCATGCCAATGATCAGCGAGCCGAAGCCTGCATAGTGCCCCAGTTGCACCACCTGCTGGATTTGGTTGCCCAGGATCAGGTCGGCGATGATTGACATCGCGATGAACCCGGAATCACCGATGAGCGGGTTATCAGTGGTTTCCGTAAACCAATCGGCGCATGCCTGGATTTCCTCATCGTCCAACATATGCGCAAACGGTGGATCAATCTTGATGCCTCGGTCGTAATACCATGGCAGCCTGCTTCGCAGTAATTCCTTGTCCCGTGCTTCGCTTTTGTTGAGTGCATCAAGAAGTCTGGAGCAGTGTCCCATATTAGTCCCTGTATTCTCGGAAATAGTTAGCCAGTCGGATTGAAAATCATACCCCCCAAGAGGGTTCAACGTCGTTCACTCGCGCTCCGCAGGTGCGACACGCGCGCCAAAATGTTTTTTCGGTGGTTGAGAATTCCTGGTCATTACTTGCACATAAGTGACTTGACTTGTTTAGTGCGGACGCCGGAACGGTCTCGTCAGGCCACGAATTGGTGCGGTCACACGCCAAGAGAATGATTTGCGGATCCGAAGCAACTGTCGGTGCCAGTCCTCCGCATGGCGCTGAAACTCCTGGAGCGCTCCAATCTCTCTCGTGAGATGATCGGCTCTCTCCCGCTGTTCCCTGAGCTCCAGCACAAGCCTCGCAATTCGATCGATCAGCGGATCGCGCGCTAGCGCGTGCGTCGCATCCGTGCCGAGGAAGAGACGCTCCATCGAGCCAACGATATCCTTGTGCCGTTGTTCGAAATTGGCTTCCGCGGCAATCGCGGGCCGATCCAGCGCATTGCCGATATCGCGTCTTAGAATCTCGAGCTCGCGGCGCAGTCCGTTAGCCTGTTCGCTCGATATCCGAGCGAATTCGTAAGCATCCAGCCGGCGCGAATCGGCATCGGCTGAACGGACCTTCAGCAGGTCTAATTCCTCACGCAACGTCTTCTGTTCCTGCTGAAGTTCAGCATGCTTCATTTCAGATTCCTGCAGCCGGGCGGAAAGATCGCTTGCTTGATCTCGTAACGCGTTGTTTTCGGAGGTCAATCGCTCGATTTCCGAGTCCTTGACGCCGAGTTCGGAATTGCGCTGCTCTGCCTGCCAGAGCTTCGTCGACAGCTCCTCCGATCGCGTGAACAAATCCTTATACTCGCCGGTCAGTCGCTCGATCTCAGCATCCTTGAAGGCGACCTGATCGACGCGCTGCGCCTCAATCGCGTCGGAACGCGCCTTTAGGTCGTCCTCGGCCTTGTGGAGGATGGCGACATCGCGCTCGAGCATGGTGACATAAGCATCGCTGTCCAACGCAATTACTGGTTCCATCTTTGGAAGGGGAGTAACCGAGTTGGTTGCAACTGCGATGAAAACGTCTGCGACTGAGGGGCGAAATTGATCCTTTAGGCAGACGATTCTGCGAAGGCTTGAGGGACAAGCCTTAGTCACCATTGACGAGAAGTGGTTGTTCTCGACGTAAATTTCGACGGCCGGGAAGTAGTCTGCCAGCAGTGATTGATATTCGTCGAGCGTGAATTCATGCTCGTGGAAGTGCGTGCGCTTCTGCTCCAGAGCGCGCGGAGTCGACATCACGAGGATGCCGTCCTCCTTCAGTGCCTTCCTGATATTCTCGAGCACTTTGTGCGGGTGAGCAACGTGCTCGATGAGCTCGAAGCAGACAGCAATGTCGAATTTCGTGTCGGTCGAGAACTGCTCGGCATTGGCGGTCTCGAATTGGATATTAGGGTGACTATAATGGATTCGCGCGTGCCGGATCGCTTCCGTCGAGAGATCGAACGCGTGTACCGATTCAGCTCCGAGCTCGGCGAGACGCTGTGAGCCGTAGCCGACACCGCAACCGATATCGATTACCGATTTCCCTTCGCAAATCTGGGCTGCGAAAAGATAACGAGCAATGTGCTCCTGATACATTCGCGAGGCGAAGTTCGGTTCGCAATTATCCGCCTGTGGCACGATGCGCTCGCCGGTAAATACCAGACCGCTTTGGGCATTTTGCTTGCCTGGAGCCGATCTCGGTTTTGGGACTTTGCGAATCTTCCGTTGCTGCACTCGTCGTGTCCGATTTTCAGATGGCTCCAGTCTCATCGGCACTCCGTGCCAACGATGACCGCCTTGTTGTTCAGGGATGGACGGCCAGAGTTAGCTTAGGAATGGCGTGGAGGCTAGACAACAGGTGGACCGCGCTGAATGTTGCCGACAAATGGCGCCGACAAGCTTCCGTGGCGGGGGTGTCACTGATGGGTCGAAAGGACGGTACGTCGGGTGAATCTCAATTATCTGGTCACAGGAGGAGCCGGATTCATCGGTTGCGCCCTGGCTGCGGAGTTGCTGCGGAGCGCTGATGACGTGTCACAGGTGTCGATTGCCGCCGTCGATTGCCTGCATCCTCAAGTGCATAGAACTCGATCGCGGCCTCCAGCCCTCCCGCAGTCTGCCAGTCTCAATGTCATGGACATCAACGATGCCCGCGCCTGGGATGAATTTCTCGCTGCAAAGCGGCCTCAAACAGTCGTCCACCTGGCCGCTGAAACGGGGACCGGCCAATCGTTGGACCTGCCCACGCGCCATACTCACGTCAACGTGACCGGTACGGCGCAGATGCTCGAGGCGTTCGACCGCAGCGGGCACATTCCCGGGCACATCATCCTTGCTTCCAGCAGGGCGGTATATGGCGAAGGCTATTGGATCGACCCCGCGAACGGATGCGAATTCGCGGCTGGCAACCGAAGCGTCGAGCAACTGCGACAAGCGCAATTCGCGATAATTGCGCCTTCCGGTGCGCCAGCGCGCCCGCTCCCTCATGATCACTCGATGATGTTTCCGATGCCCTCGAGCGTGTACGGCTCGACGAAGCTCGCGCAGGAGCAGATCCTTGCGCTTTGGTGCGCTGCCCGAGGCGTTCCCTTGTCGGTTCTGAGGCTCCAGAATGTCTATGGAGCAGGACAGTCGCCAGATAATCCATACACCGGCATCGTCGGCCTGTTTCATCAATTGGCAGCTAGCAAGGCATCCATTCCGGTCTACGAAGACGGGGCGATCGGACGTGATTTCATCTATATTGATGATGTTGCTCGATGTCTTGCTGCTGCGATTGCGAAGCCGCCTATGGTCAAACGTGTCATCGACGTCGGCAGCGGCAAGGCGATGACGATTCTCGAAGCGGCGCAGGCCATTGCGGCCTTCTACGATGCTCCGGACCCGCACATCACGGGAGCTTTTCGCCATGGCGACATCAGGTGGGCGGTGGCAGCCCCGGGACAGCTCGAACGGGAACTTGGAGAACGCGCCGCCATTTCCTTCGGCGAAGGCACCGAGCGCCTCGCCGAGTGGTTGCGCGGCCGGAAGCGATGAACTAGGCAAATGTCAGCTCCCATTGGCTGCGCCATCGACGGGGCGCTCCTTGGCATCATCGACCGGAACTGAAGCCTTCCAATGACGAAAGTTCTGGTAACGGGGGCGACCGGATACATCGGAGCGCACGTCGCAGAAGCCTTGGCCAACCGCGGCGCCGATGTGATCGGGCTCAGCCGGAGCGCGCTGCATCCAGACCCTCGAGTCAAATCTGTTCGAGGCGATTTCGCGGAGTTGGACGCGCGACAGTTGGTTGAAATGGGTCGGCCCGACACGGTCGTTCATTTGGCGTGGAGCGATGGCTTCAACCACAATGCTCAGTCGCACATCGAGAATTTGCCATATCACGTGCGCTTCGTCCGAGAGGCGATGGCGGCCGGAGTTGCTCAGTTCGTCGGCCTCGGGACCATGCACGAGGTCGGATATTGGGAAGGTGAGATCGACGATCTGACGCCCACTCGCCCGCGCTCGATGTACGGGATCGCAAAAAATGCCCTGCGCGAAGCTGCCCGGCTGGAGGTCGAGAATGCCGGGGCGGTGTTCCAGTGGCTTCGCCCTTATTATATCCTTGGCGATGACGAACGTAACGGATCTCTCTTCGCCAAAATCCTGCGTTGGGAATCGGAGGGGAAGGCGTCCTTCCCCTTCAATTCGGGCTTAAACCAGTATGACTTCATCGACGTAAGGGTGCTTGCAACCCAAATTGCGGCAGTCAGCCTGCAGCGCACTGTCAGCGGCATAATCGAGTGCTGCTCTGGTAAACCCGTCGCGTTGCGCGACCAAGTGGAAGCGTTCATTGCCGCCCGTGGCCTTCGGATCCGACCAGAGTACGGAGCTTTTCCTGATCGCTCGTATGATTCGCCGGCAGTGTGGGGGAGTGTCAGCAAAATCGGCCGAGTGATGGCCAACGATGGCCTATGATTTGTCTCGTTTTCCTCTAATCTGCGACTGCGGCCCGGTCGCAAAAGCCAATCAATTCAGATATCTGTGATACGAGGACCAAGGATGTCGTCCGCATTGCGAGTATTGTTCATTTTGGGGTGCAACGAAGGTCCAAGCGCCCGCTACCGTGTATTCAACCATATTGAGGCGCTTCGCAGTCACGGCGCGCACGCGGAGTGGATGTGGGACATTCATCCGGAAATCGCCGACGAATCCTACATGAGCAAGTTCTCGATCGTGGTGAACTTCCGCGGAGGTTGGTCCGATCGGCTTGGCAAGATGCTCTCACTTCTGCGGCGACGCGGAATTCCGATGGTTTATGACATCGATGATTTGGTGTTCGATCCCTCCCTGGCCGAGCAAATCGACGCCTATCGGAAAATGGATGACTACGGTCGGACGGCTTATCTCGATGGCATGCGCAGCATCGAGCGCGCCATGAAGTCTGCGGACTTCATCACCACGTCAACGCCATTCCTCGCTCAATATGCGAAGCGGTTCACGGGCAAAGCGACGTGGATTGTCCCGTTTGGAGTGAACGAGCGCCAAGTGGAAATCGCCCGGATAGCAGGCACCTACCATGATGGCCCTAAGTTCATCACTTACCTGAGCGGCACGAGAACTCATGAACGCGATTTCGAGGAAGCCGCTTCAGCGTTGCGGCGGGTGCTCAGCGAGCATCAGGATGTGTACCTCAAGCTGGTTGGCGATCTCGACGTAGATGCCCATCTTCCAGGACTTCGCCACAAGATCATTGAAATCCCGCTGATGGACTGGAGAAGCCTGGTCGTCGAGGAAGCTGGCGCATATTTGAACATTGCCCCGTTCGAACCTGAAAGCCCGTTCTGCCAAGGCAAGAGCGATCTTAAATATGTCGAACCGGCGCTTTCCGGAGTGCCAACGATCGCATCGCCCATCAGCTCATTCCAGAATAGCATCACACATGGGGTGAATGGGTTCATCGCCGAAGCTGCCGAGGACTGGTATCAAGCGCTTACGAGCCTGATCACAGATCGATCGCTCCGCGATCAGATGGGTCAAGCAGCGCTACGCCATGTCGAGCGGGAACGGTTTCCTCAACAGATTGGCCGCAAGCTCGTCGACACGTACGGCGAAATCCTCGCCCTGCATCGTTCGGCAAAGGTCAAGGCTGCGGCGCCAAGAGTTACTACGCGAGCTGGTGAGCAGGCGCCGAAACTGCGGATCGCCTGGGTCATTCCGCAGCCTTTCGAGGCGTCGGGCGGTCATCGAAATATTTTTCGGGCAGTCAGATATCTGTCGGAATTCGGTCATTCCTGTTCAATCCACGTACTGCCGGATAATCACAGGTTCAGCACTGGCCAAGAAATCAGAGAATTCATCGCCGATGAATTCTTCGATGTGAAGGCTGATGAGGTCTTTCACGGTGTCGACAATATCACTGACTGTGATGTTCTAGTTTGCACGTACTGGACCACGGCTTACGTCGTAAAAGATAATGCGCAAAAAGCTCCGCTCCATGTCTACTTCCTGCAGGACTACGAGCCGATGTTTTTTCCCATGGGCACGGATTACGTTCGAGCTTGCGAGACATATCGATTCGGCTTTTATCCCCTCACGTCGGGTCCGTGGCCTCTGCGAATGCTCGAAAAGGAATGGGGCATTAAAGATGGTGCCTTCTTCCGCTTCCCAGTCGACCGAGACATTTATTATCCGGCGCCATCAACCCGTTCGAATATTCGAAAGCGCATCGTTTATTTTGCCCGCCCCGACATGCCGCGGCGGTGCTACCCGCTCGGAGTGTCGGCTCTCGAACTCGTCAAGCACGAACGACCGGACATCGAAGTCGTTTTTTACGGCGATAAGTCCGAGAAGTTTCAGCACGTTCCTTTCGACTTCACGAACGTTGGCATGACGCCGCAGATCAGCGATCTCGGCGAGCTCTACCGCTCGGCCGACGTGGGCGTCTGCTTCTCGACGACGAACCCGTCTTTGGTGCCGTTCGAAATGATGGCATGCGGCTTGCCGGTCGTCGATCTCGATGTGAACGGCAATGAAGTGAGCTATGGCGGACGTGAGAATTGCATGTTGGCGGCCGCGAGTCCGCGCGACATCGCTGACAAAATTTACGCGGTGCTCGATGATCCGCTGAAGGCGTCCGACCTGAGCCGGCGTGGCATCGAATATGCCGAAGGTTTTCCAACTGAAATAGAAATGGTGCGCCTAATCGAACATCATATTGTCGAGGAGTTCGAGCGGCGAGCCGGCGAGGCTCCGCCGGTTCGAGCGGTTGTCTGATCGACAATTCGCCGATCCGAGCTTAGCGGCATTGCCATTATTGGAGCGGACAATTGGACGAGCTTACGCCGAACCAACAAATTGCGAATGATCCTGCCGAATTACGACAGCAATTGAGAGCGGCGCAAAATGAAATTGGACGTGCTCGGCAACACTCAATTCAGGAGATGCAGGCTCTCCGTTCAGAACTCACGGCAGCTGCTCGAAACAACCAGGCCAGGCTGTCGGAACGGTTCCGGGAGATTGCATTTCTAACTGAGCTTCTCCGCCAAGAGGAGAAGATTACAGAAGCAACTCAGGCCCGTGCCGATTGGCTGCGCGATCTAAGCTTGGAGTTGATGAATCGGCCAGCCTGGTGGGGGGTGATGCCAATGTCGTGGCAACACAAGCGATGTCGGCGAGTCCTGCGGGAGAAGGGACTGTTTGATGGGGAGTGCTACCTCCAACTGAATCCCGACGTGGCTGAGTCCGGAATGGATCCGCTGTTCCATTACGTGTTCCACGGTATCAATGAGGGTCGATCGAGGTCGATGTGAGTGTGGAAACAGCGTCGTTAAGCGTAAAATCTGTATCAGATCAGGAAGTAGCTGCGCTCCGATCGAGCGAACAGTTCGATGCTGATTTCTACAGGACGGCTTACCCGGATGTTCAAGAGAGTGGCCTGGATGCGGCGGCACACTTCCTGTGGATCGGCGCGCGCTTGGGCAGATTGCGCGCGCGCTCGCAACTTGGCCAGTCTGCTCCGCTCGATGTTCTCTTTGTTGATGGAACGAACGGCACCAGTTCGACCCCGTATCGAATCGATCGAGTAGCCGAAGGGCTCGTCCTTGATGGTTCGAAGGTTGATTGCATCAAAGCCAACCAACTTCATCAAGTGGACGGAAAATCGCTCCGCGCGCGGCATATCACCTTTTTCAGAACGCCGTTCGTCGAACCCTTCAGCTCTTTTGCGCGAGAAATGCGAGCTCGCGGCAAGGTGATCGCGTTCGACATCGACGACCTGGTCTTCGACGAGGACCAGATCTCGACCATCGATGGCTATCGCTGCCTCTCGGAGCTCGAGAAGGTCGGCTATGTGCGCGGCGTCAGAGCTTATCGCGATTTTGTGCTCTTTGCCGATTTCTGCACCGCGCCCACGGAATTCCTTGCCGAACGGATGCAGCTATTGGGGAAGCGGTCTTTCCGCGTGCGCAACACCCTCGATCAATCTGAAATCGATCGATTCAAGGAACCCCGCAAGAGAACTCAGCCGGGCAAGTTCGTTATCGGCTATTATTCAGGAAGCCGGACGCATCAGGCGGATTTTCGCAACGCCGGCCATGCGCTTGTCCGCCTAATGGAGGAGAATTCTGCGGTCGAGTTCCGGCTCGTTGGCGAATTCGAGCTGGCGGAATTCCCTCGCCTGCTCGAATGGACATCAGGTGACCGGCCGCGTGTCATTCGGGTCGATCTCATGCCGCACTCAGAAATGCTGGACGACCAACTTCTCTGCGACCTCATTATTGCACCGCTCGAGGTGGGCAATCCCTTTTGCGAGTCGAAAAGCGAGCTGAAATTCTTCGAAGCGTCGCTAGCGAGGCGGCCAATCATTGCCTCGCCAACTCAGACGTTCCGGAGCGCAACCTGGAATGGCGAATTTGCCTGCCTGGCCGACAGCCCCGACGAGTGGCTCAATGCGTTCCGAAGCGCCGTCCAGAACATGGACCGGCTGGAGGCTGATGCACGGCGAGCGCACGACTTCGTACTCCAGGAATATTCCGTCCGTGCAGCCGCGTCCGACGTGTTCGAGGCTTATACAAGGACTTCTATGGCAGTCGGATGAGCACAGTGGCTATTCATCTGCAATGGCCATATGCGATTCGGCGAGCTAAAAGGCGCTAATCGATGATTTCACTGCAGTTTTCGTCCAACGGTTGACCTGCCGAAGCCGGCGAATTGATCCGAACAGAGGCATTGAATGAACGTCAGTACAATCGATCACGAAACTCTGCGCGAAGTCGTGCGCAAGTCTCGAAAACAGCACTGGCTGATCAAACATCGATGGCTCGCCTTGTTTGTTGGCGTTCCGACGCTCTTGGCCGCAGTCTATTATGGGCTGATTGCCTCACCGATTTATGTTTCGGAATCGAGCTTTGTCATCAAGACTCCTGGCCAGAAGAGCATGCCCAGCCTGTCTCTCGCCAATTTGGTCCAGACCAGTGGCTTCACCGGAGGCCAGGAGCAGACCAAGGAGGTCCTGCAGTACATCCGCTCGCGTGACGCTCTTCAAGACCTCCAGCGAGGCACTGATGTCAGAACGAAATTTTCGGAGCGCGGTGCAGATTTCCTGAGCCGCTTCCCGCAGCCCTTCCATGACGGTTCATTCGAGAATCTTTATCATTTTTATGGCTCCATGATCGGCGCTGACATCGATCCTGATAGCGGCCTTGCGGTGCTTAGCGTGCGCGCGTTCACCCCCGGCGATGCCTATCAAATCAACGAGCGGCTTCTCGATTTGAGCGAATCTCTGGTTAATCGCTTGAATCAGCGGGCTGAGGGGCGTGGACTCGCCGAAGCTGAACGTAGAGTGCAGGATGCGGAGTTGCGCTTGCGAAATGCTCGCGTTGCGCTCAGCGCATTTCGAAACCAGCAGGAATTGATCGACCCCACGAGGCAAGCTGCGGGTGTGCTGGAAATCTCCAACAAGCTTGTCTCCGAGCAGGCGGCGCTGCAGGCGCAGCTCGACCTGATGCTTCGTGTTGCCCCTCGCAACCCTACGATTCCGGCTGTCCGCAGCCGCATCCAGGCCATCGGGCGGGAAATCGCTGCCCAGAATGGGCGGGCGGTGGGCACACCGACCGGTATTGCCTCGAAGCTATCCAATTATGAAAAGCTGAATGTCGAGCAGGAATTCGCAACGCAGATGCTGACGGCGGCCAACACCGCTCTGGAACAGTCGCGCACCGAGGCTCAAAAGCAGCAATTCTACCTCGAGCGGGTAGTCGAACCGAATAAGCCGGATGAGTCCACGCTGCCTCACCGCTTCAAGCGGATCATGATGGTGTTCGCGGTATCATTGTGCTTGTACTTCATTGGCTGGATGCTGGTGGTCGGCATCCTTGAGCACGCGCCCGAGGACTAACCATGAATAGCCTTGCTCGGGGATGGCGCGTTCAACGTCGCGTCATCGGCGCATTGATGATCCGCGAACTTGTCACCCGCTTCGGGCGCGAGAATATCGGCTTTTTGTGGATTATGGTCGAGCCGCTTCTGTTTGCCGGTTTGGTTGGCATCATTTGGCGGTTCATGAAGGGGCCCGAGGAGCACGGGATTAGCATCGTCGCGTTCATCGCGAGCGGCTACATCCCGCTGACGTTCTTCCGAAATGCCGTTCAGCGCTCGGTGCGGATTTTTACGGCGAACGGCAGCCTTATGTATCACCGTCAGATCAAGGTGGTGGACTTCGTCTTCGTCCGGTTGCTCATCGAGATGATCGGCGGGATGATGGCATTCGTTTTCATTGGCGCAGTGTTGATTGCGCTGAACGAATTTCCGGTTCCAGCGGATATCGGTGCGCTGATCGCGGGCTGGTTCATCTATGCCTTGTTCACGCTGTCGCTTTGCCTGATCCTCGCGCCATTGTCGGAAGTCTCCGAAACGATCGAAAAGTTCATGCCGGTAACTACCTACGTGATGATTCCTTTTTCGGGGGCATTCACCATGATGGCTTGGCTTACCCCCGCGGCTCAGAAGTTCATGTATTATTCTCCGTTCGTGCACGGCATGGAACTGATGCGCTATGGCATTTTCGGCGCGCGGGTGAATGCGCAATGGGATATCGGCGTTACACTTGGGGCATCTATGGTCTGCTCGCTCATCGGGCTCGCGATGTGCCGTAGCGTCCGGCGCAAGCTGGTGATCGAATGATTCATTGCGAGCAGCTGACAAAGTCGTACCCGATGGGCAGCGGCCGCAAGCAAGTGCTCAAGGGGCTGGATCTCGAGATCAGGCCCGGAGAGCACATTGGCTTTCTGGGCCGCAATGGTGCGGGCAAGACAACGCTGATCAAATTGATTGGTGGTGTCGAGATGCCCACGGCGGGCAAAATCAAACGCAATATGACCGTTTCCTGGCCGCTTGGGTTCGGAGGCGGTTTCCAAGGCAGCTTAACCGGGTACGATAACGCCCGGTTCATCGCCAGAATCTACGGACACGCTTACCGCGAAATCCGAGATTTCGTGGAAGACTTCACCGAACTCGGCGCGCAGCTAAAGATGCCGGTGAAGACCTATTCATCGGGCATGCGGGCGCGGCTCGCATTCGCGCTGTCTCTTGCAATCGAGTTCGACTGCTACCTGATTGACGAGATCATCATGGTCGGCGATGCGAATTTCCACCAGAAGTGTCATTATGAGTTGTTTGAAAAACGTGGCGATCGGGCGCTCGTGCTGGCGTCTCATAGTCCCGATCTGATCCGCGAATTTTGCGATCGAGCGTTGGTGCTCCATCAGGGTTATGGGACCATCTATTCCGACGTAAACGAAGCGCTCCAGGTGTACGCCGCTCTGTAGCGGCTTAGCCTCGGCGATATCTCCGCCCTTCGCGCGCGCCATGGTCCGCATAATGTTCAGCGGCGTCGGCGCCCGCTGCAGCCACATCTGGATTCAGCTGAAGATAACTCTCGGCGTCGAAGTCTGCGGGAAGTGCGGCGGCAATTGCTGCCCGCCGGGCGCGGCGTGTCCTCCAGGCCCACGGGTCGGGCCGCGATTTCGGCCGCTCGATGGAGATTTCTTCACCGAGATACATGTTGGGCTCGGTCTCGCCGGTGCTGATATTCGTGATCGAGCGCATGTCCAGACGACCGAGGGCTTCGTCTGAAAAAGCCGGAGTGTAATAAATGCAATCTTCGAAATAATAATGCGTTACCTGCGACCATCGGGTCCGTGTCGGATCACGCTGGAGGCTGCCGCCGTGCAAGAGATTGGCGGCCCATATCAGCGCCTGACCTTTTCTGGCGAGAAACACCTCCTGTTCCTCGTTTGATGCGGCCACGAGGGCTTCCCAGGCGGCTTCGAACGGCGATTGTGCGGACACGGGCTGGGCTCCGTGCGCCTTGCGGCCGATCATGATGTTACTGACGATCGGCCATTTGTGTGAACCAGGAAGGTAAGTAAGCGGGCCGGCGTCGGCGTGGACGTCTTCAAAGGCCAGCCATACCCCGCACATGAAGCGTTCCGGCAAACTGGAGAAATGGTTCGAGTCGCTGTGCAGATTTTGCTGCGTTCCAACCGGAAAATTCAATGTCTGGAATGGAATAGCACGGCGTCCATAGAGCTTCTTGAGCAGTGACAGCATCGATTCATTCGAAGCAATCGCGCGGACGTCTGCGTCAATCAGCCACGCGTCCTGGATGCGTTGATTTTCTCCTGTGTTCTTTGTCGCCGAGTCATCGGCAAAATCGATTCCAAATTGCGCTCCAAGGTGTTCCTTGATGCGCGCAATCCGCTGTTCGATTTCCGCATCGGGAAAGTCGATGACCGCAAAACCTCGCGTGTGAAGCTCAAGTGCAATGCGGCGTTCCTCGGCGGTCAGCCCCGCTTCATCGAGACTGGATTCGAACAAAGGTGACTCAACGAATGGAACGCCGGGCAGAAGGGACAGGGAGGGCAAGGCTGAGCTTTCAAAGCTTGATGACGCACGTTTCGCTGTACCGGTCGAGGTTCGGGTTGTGTAGCGGGTCCTGGTAGGTTTTCGTCCCCCAGCGATCCTGAAGAAGCTGCAGCTCGCGGCGATAGCGTGCGACGTTTCGGGCCGCCATATCGTCTCCTCGCGACTTAGATTCATGGTGCAACAGCACAGCATGAGGGACGTAAACATTGCGCCACCCTGCCTGCTCAAGCCTCAGGCACAAATCCACATCGTTGAACGCAACGGCGAGTCCCTTCTCATCGAGTCCGCCGACGGCATCAAACTTGTCTTTTGCGATAACCAGGCAGGCGCCGGTCACTGCGCTGATGAATTGCGCGATATGAGCCTGGTGGAAATATCCGGGTTGGTCCGCGGGAAGGAATCGGTGGACATGGCCGGCGGCTTCTCCGATGCCTATTACCACGCCTGCGTGCTGGATCGTGCGATCTTCGTAGAGGAGCTTTGCGCCGGCCGCTCCGATATCTGGCCGCACGGCATATCGCATTAGCTCGCTCAGCCAGCAGGCTTCCACAACTTCGGTGTCGTTGTTGAGCAGGCAGAGATAGGAGCCCCTGGCGCTCCGCGCTGCGAAATTGTTGATCGCGGAATAATTGAAAGGCGCATGATAGGGAAGCACGCGTACCTTTGGATCTTTGTCGATCTCGCGGAGAAAGTCTGCCGTCCGCTTCTCAACGCTTTGATTGTCGACGACGAGAATCTCGAAATTGGGATAATCTGTCCGCTTGAGCAGGCTCTCGACGCAGGGGCGGAGGAGCTCCAGCTTGTCCTTTGTCGGGATGATCATGCTGACCAGCGGCAATTCGTCCGGTAGTGGCCATTCGACCTTTACGGTCCCAAATCTCCCCGGCGCGCATTTTGCGCCTTTCGCTTCAAGGTGCCGAGCCACGAGTGCCGCTCGATTCGGCGGGAAGGAATTTCTAACCCCAACGTGTGTCAGAATGTGCGGCACGTGGACAATGGGTCCGTCAGCCGCTGCGGTGGCATCCAGGAGCAGCGCCGCTAGACTATCTCCGCTCCGCACCGCTGCTCTCTTTGCGAGGCTGGCTTCTATTGCGACCGCGGAGGAAAGGTAATCCTGTGCATAGAAGAATTCTTGGTTCCATTGCGGCTTGAACCACGGATTGCCGCGGCGAGCGTGGGTGTCGAGCCGATCCTCGTCACCATAGATGACCGCCGCGTCCGGGTTGTCCTGCAGCTTTTCGGCGAGGCGGTACAAGGCGGCTTCGGAAAGGATATCCCCGATGCGGAGCGGCACGACATAGTCGGCCTCGACGGCGTGCACGGCCGCGCCAAGGGATTCAGGAGCCGCGTCCGTCCAGCTCCTGTGCGGATAGATCTGACTTTCGACAGATTGGGTCGAACGCTCGAATTGTTCTTTGGTAGAGCCTGCGCTGTCATGAAGCACGACCGAAAAGCTGGGTTGCCAAGCCCATCCTTTCACCCTGGCGTCGAGGTGCTGTCTCAGCTCATGATTGCGTTCGTTTGAAGCGATCCAGAGCTTGTATGCAAAAGGCAGGTCCGCGCTTGCGACGCGTAACCGGATGCGGGCCCGCAGCTTACGTCTCGTCAGGTGCCAATATAGCGCTGCCAAGGCAGGCCAGGGCCGCCGCGGCAGCAATCGCAGGAAGTGCTCCGAGAACGTCACGGCGACGCGATTGGCTCAAAAGCACTGCAAATGCAGCAAATAATTAGGCTTAGGTTCATGCGCAGGCCGTCATGGAGCCGCGTCTCCGAAGAAGCGAGACTTGAACCACTCTCGTTGCTTTCGGATCGGCAGGGGTGTTAAGGGCGCCGGGGGTTAGACTGACCGTTTCCAGGGTTTTTCAATCGATGCCGATTTCTTGCGTGCCGCGGCGGAGCGGGTTGTTCCGCGGTGCACTTGTCATTTCCGCTGCCGCCAGCACGCTGTCGGCTTGCGCCAGTCTTCCATCGAGCGGACCCACCGGGGTGGAGATTCGCCATGCCGCCAGCGCCAAAACCAATCCCTATCCATTCACATTGGTCGAAGTGCAAAGCGAGAGCGCGATTCCAGCTCCGCTGGCCATTCCATCGTCAAGCCTGGCGGCCATGCCGCCGCGCCCGACCGACCTGCTCGGCCCCGGCGATGTCTTGAATATCTCCGTCTATGAAGCGGGCGTTTCGCTGTTCGGGACGGCGCTTCGGACCGTCGCGGCCGGTGCGGGCACGGCAGTCGACACCAGTTCCACGGCAGAGAGGCTGCCGCCGGTCCGGGTGGACGATTACGGCTATATCCGGGTGCCGTTTGTCGGTCGGATCCGCGCGGCGGGGCACACGGTCGCCGAGCTTCAGTCGATCATCCAGAGCGGCCTCAAGGGAATGTCGCAAGACCCGCAAGTGATGATCACCGTCGAGCAATCGATCACCAACAGCATCATCCTTGCCGGGGAAGTGACGAAACCCGGACGCCTGGTACTCGCGACCAACCGCGAATCTCTCATCGACGCCATTGCGCTGGCAGGCGGCTATCGTGGCGAGGCCAAGGACGCGGTCGCACGCGTGCAGCGCGACGGTGGAACATTCGAAATTCGCCTCAGCGATCTCCTCGACGCGCCGCAAGAGGATGTCCAGGTCGCGCCGGGTGACCGGATTACGTTGGTAAGCAGGCCACAGACATTCTCCGTGCTCGGGGCTCCCAACAAAGCGGAGGAGATCAATTTCCCGCGTGGGCGTCTGAGCCTCGCCGAAGCCGTTGCCCTCGCTGGCGGCGCCAATCCCAACGCAGGCGATGCCGCTGCCGTCTACCTATTCCGCTACGTGTTACTGCCAAGCGGGGTCGAGCAACCGACCGTTTACCACCTCAATATGATGCGTCCCGGGGCATACCTGCTGTCGCAGCGGTTCCAGATGCGCGACCGCGATGTCCTGTACGTCGGAAATGCACGGGCCAATCAGCTGACCAAGTTCGTTCAGCTGCTGAGTCAGCTGTTCGTGCCGGTCGCGACGGCAAGGGCCGTTACCCAGTAAGCTGGTCCTTGAACGGCAGGGCGAGTCGTCTAATCCCACTCGGCATCAATGGCGATTATTGGGATTAGGGATGAAATTTCGTACTTTCGCAGTCGGCGGGCCGGTCGAAGTCATCCCAGCGCAAATTGCGGATGAACGCGGCTATTTCTCCGAGATTTACCGGTCCGACATTTTTGCCGAGCGTGTCGAAAGCATCGAATTCGTTCAGGACAACCAGTCACTCAGCATACGCGCAGGAACGATCCGCGGACTTCATTTCCAGACTCATCCGGCAGCGCAGGGCAAGCTCGTCCGTTGCCTCGCCGGCCGTCTGCTCGATGTGGCAGTCGATCTTCGAGTGGACTCGCCAACATTCGGCCACTGGATTTCCGTCGTCCTCTCGCCCGAACATAATAACCAATTGTGGGTGCCGGTGGGCTTCGGGCATGGCTTCTGCACGTTGGAGCCGAACACGATCATCAGCTATCGCGTGACCAATTATTACAGCCGGGAGCACGACAAGGGTGTCGCTTGGGACGATCCGGACATTGCTATTGGATGGCCCGACGTCGCTGATGCAGAGACACTATCCGCCAAGGATCGGGCGCAGCCGTCCCTTCGTGAATTGCCGCGTTATTTCTCGATGAAAGACAGTCAATGCGCGTAATCGTTACCGGGGGGGCGGGGTTCATCGGCTCGGCGCTCGTGCGGCACCTCGTGCTCGACAAGGGCTATGAAGTCCTCAACGTCGATGCCCTCACTTATGCGGGCTACCTGCCCTCGCTGAGGTCGGTCGAGGACAAGTCTAACTATCGTTTCCTCCACGCGAACATTTGCGATCGCGCCGCGATGCAGCGGGCGATGACCGAATTCCGGCCCGACCGGATCATGCATCTCGCCGCGGAAAGCCACGTCGACCGGTCGATCACCGGCGCTGCGGATTTCATCCAGACCAATGTGGTCGGAACCTTCACCCTGCTCGAAGCAGCGCGAGAATATTGGAACGGCCTGAAGGAAGAGGCGAAGCGGGACTTCCGCTTCCTCCATGTCTCGACCGATGAAGTCTATGGTTCGCTGGGAGACGACGGCCTCTTCACCGAGCAGACTCCATACGACCCCAGTTCGCCATATTCGGCGTCGAAAGCGTCGTCGGACCATCTCGCGGCCGCATGGCAGCGGACCTATGGCTTGCCGGTGGTCATTTCCAATTGCTCGAATAATTACGGGCCCTATCATTTTCCCGAGAAGCTGATCCCGCTGACAATCCTCAACGCCTTCGCGGGCGAGCGTCTTCCGGTTTACGGCAAGGGCGAGAACGTCCGCGACTGGCTGTACGTCGAAGATCATGCCCGGGCGCTCGACACGATCGCCGAGCGCGGCCGCCCCGCCGAGACCTATAATGTCGGCGGACGCAACGAGCGCAAGAACATCGACGTCGTTCGCCGCATTTGCGCCGTGCTCGACGAAATCGTGCCGGGGAACCGCCCGCGCGAGGAGCTGATCGAGTTTGTCACCGATCGCCCGGGGCATGATGCGCGCTACGCGATCGATGCGACCAAGCTCGAGAGCGAGCTCGGCTGGCGGGCGCAGGAGAATTTCGACAGCGGCATCGAGAAGACGGTGCAATGGTATCTGGATAATGAATGGTGGTGGCGCCCGCTGCGCGAACGCTACGGCGGCGAGCGTCTCGGCCTGCTGAAAACCGCGAAGGTCTGAGGTTCCGTGCGGCTCGTTGTGACCGGAGGGGAGGGGCAGGTCGTACGTTCCTTCATCGAGCGTGCGCCCGACGGCATCGAAGTGTTGCCGCTCGGGCGGCCGCAGTTCGATCTTGCCGGACCTTCCGACCGGATCATCGGCGCAATCGAAACGCCGCAACCGGACGTGATCGTGTCGGCGGCAGCCTGTCCGACGCCTGCGAAGCGGCCGGCGAACTCGCGGCTCGACTGCACGAGCTCGCTAAGCGCCGCGGCGTGCGCTTGCCTCGCCGGGAGGCTTCGATGAAGGAGGTGTTGGCGCGACTGTTGAGCCAGACGCCGGAGGGAGCAATTACAGAATGAAGGGTATCATCCTGGCAGGCGGAA
>Ga0207674_10002723_pt1 | contig 22045 bp, 19 predicted proteins | sample KBSCornC72_FD_184303 | JGI IMG/M metagenome (GOLD analysis project Ga0207674, IMG submission 184303) | Corn rhizosphere microbial communities from Kellogg Biological Station, Michigan, USA - KBS Corn C7-2 (SPAdes) (version 2) | ecosystem: Host-associated > Plants > Roots > Rhizosphere > Soil ...
CGCCTTCCGGGAACGCGCAGCCGATGACGACGTCCTCGACCTCGGCCGGCTCGAGACGGGCGCGCGTCATGGCGTGGCGCACGACGTGGCCGCCGAGTGTGGCGCCATGCGTCATGTTGAACCCGCCGCGCCACGACTTCGCGAGGCCGGTGCGGGCGGTCGAGACGATCACGGCGTCGCGCATCAACGATTTTGCCTCGCCTCTTTGAACCGCAGCCGCTTGTGCGCCAGAATGCGCAGCGACCCCGGCCCGTTCACGCCGATGCTAAAGGCGCCGGGCCGGCATGACAAGCGCGGGGACACCGGCCGGCGTCTTCGGCGAGGAGCGAGACGATGAATGGCTCGATGATGCAGATGCCGCTGATGATCTCGTCGCTGATCCGTCACGCGGACCGGTTCCATGGCGACACGCAGATCGTTTCGCGCAGCGTCGAAGGTCCGCTTCACCGCTATACCTACCGCGACGCGCATCGCCGCGCGCGAAAGCTCGCACGTGCACTCGAGCGCCTCGGCGTCGCCGACGGCGAGCGCGTCGCGACCCTGGCCTGGAACGGCTACCGTCACTTCGAGCTGTACTACGCGGTGTCCGGCATGGGTGCGATCGTGCACACGATCAATCCACGGCTGTTCGGCGAGCAGCTTGCGTACATCGTCAATCACGCCGAGGACGCGCTGGTCTTCTTCGACCTCACGTTCGTGCCGCTCGTCGAGAAGCTCGCCCCCGCGTGTCCGGGGGTCAGGGCCTGGGTCGCGATGACCGATCGAGCGCACATGCCGGCGTCGGCGCCCGCGGCATGGCTCTGCTACGAGGAACTGGTCGACGCGGAAAGCGACGACTACACGTGGCCCGAGTTCGACGAGAACACCGCGTCGGGCCTTTGCTATACGTCGGGAACGACGGGCCCGCCGAAGGGTGTGCTGTTCAGCCACCGCTCGACGGTGCTGCATGCGTTCGCCTCGTCGCTTCCCGATGCAAAGGCACTCTCCGCACAAAGCGTCGTGCTGCCGATCGTGCCGATGTTCCATGTCAACGCGTGGGGCATTCCCTACTCGGGCCCGCTCGTCGGCGCCAAGCTCGTCTTTCCCGGCGCAGGCCTCGACGGCAAGAGCCTCTACGAGCTGTTCGAGGGCGAGCGTGTGACGACGTCGGCCGGCGTGCCGACCGTCTGGCTGGGGCTCGTGAATTACATGAAGCAGAACGGGCTGCGGCTGTCGACGCTGCGGATGACGACGATCGGAGGCTCCGCCTGTCCCGGCGCGTTGATGCAGACGCTGCAGGACGACTACGGGATCCGCGTGCTGCACGCGTGGGGCATGACGGAAATGAGCCCGATGGGCACGACCGCGACGCTGAAGGCGAAGCATCTCGGGCTCACGCCTTCGGAACGCTTCGATGTCGGCCTGAAGCAGGGCCGTCCGCTGTATGGCGTCGACATGAAGATCGTCGGCGAGGACGCCAGCGCGCTCCCGCACGACGGCAGGAGCGCCGGCAACCTGCTGGTGAAGGGCCCGTGGATTGCCAGCGGCTATTACCGCGACCCCGTGGCGCCGACCGTCGACGGCTGGTTCCCCACCGGCGACGTGGCGACGATCGATGCGGACGGCTACCTGCGGCTCACCGACCGCGCGAAGGACGTGATCAAATCAGGCGGCGAATGGATCAGCTCGATCGAGCTCGAAAACATCGCGATCGGACATCCGGGCGTGATGGAGGCCGCGGTCATCGGCGTGCGCCACGCGAAATGGGACGAGCGGCCGCTGCTCGTCGTCGTGAAGAAACCCGGGGCGGACGTCACGCGCGAGGCGCTGCTCGACTTCTACGCCGGGCGCACGGCGAAGTGGTGGACGCCCGACGACGTGGTGTTCGTCGACGCGCTGCCGCACACCGCGACCGGCAAGCTCTCGAAGCGCACGCTGCGCGAGCAGTTCCGCGATTACGTGTTGCCGGCAGGCGCGAGCGCGGACGGCAACTGACGCGTCATCCGCTGCCACCGCCGCGCGAGCGCAGGCTGCACCGGCGGCGCCCAGCGCGCGAGCAGGTCATCCATCGCGGCGAAATCGTTGCATACGAGGACGACGTCGCATCCGGCGCCGATGGCCGCGTCGGCACGCGCCACGATATCGCCGGCCGAGTGCGCACCCGCCATTTCGAGATCGTCCGAGAAGACCAGGCCGTCGAAGCCGAGGCGGCCGCGCAGGATGCCGCCGATCCAGATGGCAGAAAACCCGGCCGGACACACATCGACCGCGGGATACACGACGTGCGCCGGCATGATCGCGTCGAGCCCCTGCTGGATCAGCGCCGCGAACGGCACCACGTCGGTGCGCAGGATATCGTCGAGGGCGCGCGCGTCGACCGGCGTGGCGACGTGCGAATCGGCGGCGACGAAGCCGTGCCCGGGAAAATGCTTGCCGACCGCCGCCGCGCCGCCCGCGTCGAGCCCGCGCACCAGTGCACCCGCCAAGTCGGCGACGATCACCGGATCGACGTGGAAGGCACGATCGCCGATCACCGCACTCGCACCATGATCGAGATCGAGCACGGGCGTGAAGCTGAAATCGACGCCGTGTGCGCGCAACTCGCGCGCAATGGTCGCGCCGACATCGAAAGCCGCTGCGCTCGCCGCCACCGGATCCTCGTCCCATCGTCGCCCCAGCGTTCGCATCGGCGGCAGCGGCGTGAATTCATCGCCGCGAAAGCGCTGCACGCGCCCGCCTTCGTGATCGACGCCGATGAGCAGTTCCGGCCGCAGTGCGTGGATCGCGCCGGTCAACGCGCGCAATTGCGATGACGACTCGAAGTTGCGTGCGAACAGGATCACGCCGCCGACGTGCGGATGGGCGAGCCGCGCACAATCGCTGCTCGCAAGCTGCAGACCTTCGACGCCGAGCATCACGGGGCCCTGCGTATTCACGCGCCCGGTTCCCGCTTCGCCGCCTGGCGCATCAATGCCTTCATCTCGCGCACCGCCTCCCGCAAGCCGACGAACACGCTGCGCGACACGATCGCATGCCCGATGTGCAGCTCGCGCACGCCGGGAAGCGCCGCGACAGGCTGCACGTTGATGTAGTTGAGCGCGTGCCCGGCGTTGAAGCGCATGCCGAGATCGCGTATCGCACGGCCCGCGATGTGGATGCGGTCGAGCTCGGCGACGACCGCGCGGCTTTCGGCGTCGCGGCCCTTGGCGTGGAATGCGTGCGCGTACGGACCCGTGTGCACCTCGCACACGCGCGCGCCGGCACGTGCGGCCGCCTCGACCTGCGGCAGGTCGGCGTCGATGAACACCGACGTGACGATGCCCGCATCCGCGAGCTTCGCGATGGCGACCTTGAGCTTGTCCTCCTGGCCGGCGACGTCGAGCCCGCCTTCGGTCGTCACTTCCTCGCGGCCCTCGGGCACCAGCATCGCCATTTCGGGCCGCAACGCGCAGGCGATGGCGACCATTTCGTCGGTCGCCGCCATCTCGAGGTTGAGCTTGATGTGCACGAGGTCGCGCAGCCGCCGCACATCCTGGTCCTGGATGTGGCGCCGGTCCTCCCGCAGATGGACGGTGATGCCGTCGGCGCCGCCGAGATGCGCCTCGACCGCGGCCCACACCGGGTCGGGTTCGTAGGTGCGGCGCGCCTGCCGCAATGTCGCGACATGGTCGATGTTCACGCCTAGTTCGATCACGATCGATTCCCTTCGCTCGTCACGTCCCGGTCCTCCAGTGCCGCAAGATCGCGCACCACGCGCCGGCTGAAGATGCGCCGCTCCTCGAGGTAGTGGTCGAGGATGCCGCGCATCAGCCGCTTCGCTTCGGCCGCAATGTCGGCGTCGGGGTAGCGCTCGGTCGCAAGCGCAATCAGCGTTTCGCCACGAACCACGGGCCAGGCTCCGCGCGGCTCCGCGGCGATGCGCTGCGGCCCGCGGTCGAACGCGTAATGGTAACGTTCACCGGCTTCGACGCGCGCGCCCGTCGCGACCTCGCGTGTGAGCGTGAGCGCGTAACCGAGCTCCGCGAGCAGCCGCAATTCGAAGCGGCGCAGCGTCGCGGCCTGCGCGCCGGGCGCCTGGTCGGCCGTCAGCGCGCGCAGCGCCGATTCGTATTCGCGCCACAGCGCCGGATGCGCATCCTCGCGCGCCAGCAGCTTCAGCAGCAGTTCGTTGAGATAGAAACCGCACAGCAGCGCGGCACCGCCCGGCAGCGGCATGCCACCCTGCCATTCGGCCTTGACCAGCGTCTTGAGCTCGCCGGCGCCCGCCCAGGACAAGGCGAGCGGCTGGAACGCCTGCAGCACGCCGCGCATCTCGGAACGCGGACGCTTGGCACCGCGCGCAACCATCGCGACGCGGCCGTGGCGCTCGGTGAACGCCTCGACGATGAGACTCGTCTCGCGGTATGCGTAGGTGTGCAGCACGAACGCCGGCTCGTCGTCGTGGCGCTCGCGAAGTGGTTTCACGCGCCCTCCTCAGTAGCCGAGGCGCGTCAGCATCGCGTCGTTGCCGGACCAGCCCCGCTTGACGCGCACCCACACGTCGAGGAACACCTTGCCGCCGAAGAGCGTTTCCATGTCGGCGCGCGCCTGCGAGGCGATCGCCTTCATCCGGCCGCCGCCCTCGCCGACCAGGATCGCGCGCTGGCTCGTCTTGTCGACGAAGATCGTCGCGCGAATGCGCCGCAGCTCGCCGTCGTGCTCGAAGCTTTCGATGGCGACCGCCGTCCCGTACGGCACCTCGTCGCCGAGCTGGCGGAAGATCTTTTCGCGGATGAACTCGGCGGCGAGAAAGCGCTCGTCGCGATCGGTGACGTCGTCGCCCGAATAAAGCGGGGGACCGGGCGGAAGCGCCGCGGCGATCGCGCGCTTGAGCGCGCCGAGCTCGGTGCCCCGCTCGGCGGAAATGGGCACGATCGCGACGAATTCGCGCAGCGCCGCGATCTCGGCGATCCGCGGCAACAGCGCGCGCTTGTCGGCCAGCGCGTCGATCTTGTTGAGCGCCGCCACCACCGGGACACCGTCCGGCAGCAGGTCGAGCACCTCGCGATCCTGCGCGCCAAAGCGGGCGGCGTCGGCGACGAACACGATGACGTCGACGTCGCCGAGCGCCTCGCGCACGGTGCGATTGAGCCGCTCGTTCAGGGGCGACCGGTGCCGCGTCTGCCAGCCGGGCGTATCCACGAAGATGAACTGCGTGCCGGGCTCGGTCAGGATGCCGCCGATCCGGTGGCGGGTGGTCTGGGGCTTGCGCGACGTGATGCTGATGCGCGCACCGACGAGCGCGTTCAGCAGCGTCGATTTGCCGACCGAGGGACGGCCGACGATCGCGACGTGGCCGCAGCGGTGCGCGCCGTCCGGTTCAGCCATCGCGCCGCTCGCGTCGTCCGCGTCAGCCATCGCGCCGCTCGGCCGGCAGCAGATCGAGCGCCTGCGTCGCGGCATCCTGCTCGGCGGCGCGCCGGCTCGCGCCCGTACCGCGGGTCACGATCGCAAGCTCGGGAATGCGGCATTCGACCGCGAATTGCTGCGCGTGCGCCTTGCCGGTCGTGGCGACGATCTCGTACGCCGGCTCGGGCAGCCGGCGCTTGTGCAACGCCTCCTGGAGCCGCGTCTTCGGGTCCTTGCCGAGCCGGGCGGGATCGGCATCGCGCAGCACGTCGCCATAGGCAGCGACGATCGCCGCCCGGGCCGGCGCGAATCCCGCGTCGAGGAAAACGGCGCCGAACACCGCTTCCATTGCATCGGCGAGGATCGACGCGCGGTCGGTGCCGCCGCTTTTCAATTCACCTTCGCCGACGCGGATCGCGCGACCGAGGTCGATGCGACGGGCCACCTGAGCGAGCGTGTTCTCGCGCACCAGATGGGCGCGCGCCCGCGTCAGATGCCCTTCGGGCGCATCGGGAAAGCGCTCGTAGAGGCTCAGTGCGACGACGAAGCCCAGCACGGCGTCGCCGATGAACTCGAGTCGCTCGTTGTTGGGCGTGCCGTAGCTGCGGTGCGTCAGCGCCTGCCGCAGAAGGTCGGGATTCGCGAACGCGTGCTCGACGCCGACGCGCGGCTCGCCACCGGCCGGCGCATCGCGCGACGAAGGGTCGCTAGCCGCGGGACGAGCGCGCTTCGAACTCGAGGAGGATGCTCGCATTGCCGATCATGTGCAGGACCTTCTGCCATGACAGCGTGGCGACGATGGCGTTGCCTTCGCGTCCGACCGCCACTTCGGCCGCGTTGACCGAATCGACGTAATCGGCGGAGAGCCGCCGATCCATCGAGCGGCGGATCTCGGCGGCCGTCGGCGTCTGCACGTCGAGCATCGTCTGGTCGAGCGCCTTCTGGACGGTGAAGTATTCGATGTACGAGGGACCGACGCGGAACGCGACCAGCGCGAAAATGATGATCACGATCGTCGTGAACAAGAAGCCGATCATCGACAAGCCACGCTCGTTTCCGGACACGATGCTCCCTCCGCCGCGCCGCCGGTCAGTGAATGGCGCTGCCGACGCGCTTGAAAGCAAACGACGCGATGTCGTCCCAGTTGAACCAGATGAAGAACGCCCTGCCTCGCAGGTGGTCGTCCGGAACGAATCCCCAATAGCGGCTATCGTCGCTGTTGTCGCGGTTGTCGCCCATCATGAAGTAATGGCCGGCGGGAACCCGACATTTGAAGCCGCGCTCATTGTAGTCGCAATTTTCGCGCCCGGGGAACGGCCGGACGTTCGACGGATACACCGGCTGGGCCTGCGCGTTGATGCCGATCGTATGCGTCAGCCCCGCTTTGCCGTCGGTGTCCTCGACGCTTTTCTCGAGCGTCTCGAAGCGCAGCCCCTCGAGGTAGCTGTACGAGCCATCGGCGCGCTGCGGCCACGGCGTGCCGTTGACCGTCAGCTTCTTGTCACGGTACTCGACGACGTCGCCGGGGAGGCCGACCACGCGCTTGATGAAATCCTGCGACGGGTTCAGCGGATAGCGGAAGACGACGACGTCGCCGCGGCTGGGATTGGAAATCGGGATGATCTTCTGCTCGATGACCGGCAGCCGGATCCCGTAGATGAACTTGTTCACGAGGATGAAATCACCCACCTCGAGCGTCGGACGCATCGACGACGAGGGAATCTTGAACGGCTCGGCGAGAAACGAGCGCAGCACGAACACGACGAGCAGAACCGGAAAGAACGACTTCGAATACTCGACCCACACCGGCTCGGCGGCGCCGGGCGCCCGTCGTGCGGCAAAGAACAGCCGGTCGACAAGCCAGACGATGCCGGTCACGGCGGTCAGCACGAACAGGATCAGGGCGAAGTTCATCGAATCTCAGGAAGAACGAAGGGGGAACCGACTGCGGAAGGTACGGCGATCAGCGGCGCGGCATTGTCGCACGGAGATCGATCGGGGTCGGCGCTGCGATTATTGCGGCGGAGATGGCCCGGGGACGGCGTGGCGTTCACGCCGCGACAATTACAGCCTGGCCCCGATTCACTTGCCGCCGACCTGCAGGATCGCGAGAAACGCTTCCTGCGGGATCTCGACGCTGCCGACCGACTTCATCCGCTTCTTGCCCGCCTTCTGCTTCTCGAGCAGCTTCTTCTTGCGCGTGATGTCGCCGCCATAGCACTTCGCGAGCACGTTCTTGCGCAGCGCCTTGATGTTCTCGCGCGCGATGATCTGGGCGCCGATGGCCGCCTGCACGGCGACGTCGAACATCTGCCGCGGGATGAGCGAGCGCATCTTCGCCGCGACTTCGCGACCACGGTAGGTCGCCACCGACCGGTGCACCATGACCGACAGCGCATCGACGCGCTCGCCGTTGATCAGGATGTCGAGCTTCACCACATCGGCCGCGCGGAACTCCTTGAACTCGTAGTCGAGCGACGCATAACCGCGTGACACCGACTTCAGCTTGTCGAAGAAGTCCATCACGACTTCCGCCAGCGGCAGCTCGTAGGTGAGCAGCACCTGGCGTCCGACGTACTGCATGTTCTTCTGCACCCCGCGCTTCTCCGTGCAAAGCGTCAGCACCGGGCCGACGTAATCCTGCGGCATGAGGATCGTCGCCGTGATGATCGGCTCGCGGATCTCCTCCACCTTGGATAGCTCGGGGAGCTTCGACGGATTCTCGATCTCGAACAGCGTGCCGTCGCGCAGCAGCACCTGGTAGACGACGGTGGGCGCCGTCGTGATCAGGTCCATGTCGTATTCGCGCTCGAGCCGCTCCTGCACGATGTCCATGTGCAGCAGGCCGAGGAAGCCGCAGCGGAAGCCGAAACCGAGCGCCTGCGACACCTCGGGCTCGTAACGCAGCGACGCGTCGTTGAGTGAAAGCTTGTCGAGCGCGTTGCGCAGCGCCTCGTACTGGTTCGATTCGACCGGGTAGAGGCCCGCGAACACCTGCGGCTTGACTTCCTTGAAGCCCGGCAGCGCGGCCTTCGCCGGATTGGCGGCGCTCGTGATCGTATCGCCGACCTGCGCGGCCTTGAGCTCCTTGATGCCGGCGATGACGAAGCCCACCTCGCCCGCAGCCAGCGCTTCGCGCGCAACCGAGCGAGGCGTGAAGACGCCGACCTGCTCGCAATTGAACGTCGCGCCGGAGGCCATCAGCAGGATGCGGTCGCGCGGCTTCAGCGTTCCCTGCATCACGCGCACGAGCATCACCACGCCGACGTAGTTGTCGAACCACGCGTCGATCAGCAGCGCCTGCAGCGGCGCGGACGCGTCTCCCGCCGGCGGCGGAATGCGCGCGATCACCGCTTCGAGGATGTCGTCGATGCCTTCGCCGGTCTTGGCGCTGGCGCGCACGGCGTCGTCGGCCTCGATGCCGATGATGTCCTCGATCTCGTCGATGACCCGCTCGGGCTCGGCGGACGGCAGGTCGATCTTGTTCAGCACCGGCACGACCTCGACGCCCTGCTCGATGGCCGTGTAGCAGTTGGCGACCGTCTGCGCCTCGACGCCCTGCGATGCGTCGACGACGAGCAGCGCCCCTTCGCATGCGGCAAGCGAGCGCGACACCTCGTAGGCGAAATCGACGTGGCCCGGGGTGTCGATCAGGTTGAGCCGGTAGGTTTCGCCGTTGCGGGCGCGATAGGCGAGCGCTGCGGTCTGCGCCTTGATCGTGATGCCGCGCTCGCGCTCGAGGTCCATCGTGTCGAGGACCTGCGCCTCCATTTCCCGATCGGCGAGACCGCCGCAGCGCTGGATGAACCGGTCGGCAAGCGTCGACTTGCCGTGGTCGATGTGCGCGATGATCGAGAAGTTGCGGATGTTCTGCATGTTGAATTTTAGCGGAAAGAGGACAACGATACCGGGATGAGCGAAACGAGCGGCGCCGTTGCCGAGGCCGTGTCGGCATCGGGGCCATGGAATCCGGGCGTCGAGTCGGAGATTCCCGCTGCCATCCGGCACCTGTCGACTTTCCTGCGGCCCGGGAACGTGTTCACGAGCGAGGCCGGCGCGCTCGAGCTTCGCGATCTGACCGGCCTCGATCTCGCGGACGTCGTCGCGTTTCGCCCGCAGAGGCTCGCACTGCACGAGCTTTTGATCCGCGTGACCGCCGACCTGTGCGTGCCCGACGGCGTGCGCATCGAGGACCTCGGCATCAATTTCCGCCGCATCACACGTACGGTGCTCGTCAATCACATCGAGCCGCGCATGGCGTTGGTGGATGCGGAGTACGAGCGCGTGCGCCGCGAGCTTGCGGCGCTGATCGAGCGCGAGGTCGAGTCACTGTTCGTTGCGCCCGCGGCAGCGCCGGTGCGAAAGCGCATCGGCTTCGCGTTCCTCGCGCGAGGCAATCGACGCGAGGACGCGGACGCGCCGGGCGCCCGCGAAGCGCGCATCGCGGCGCAATGGGACGCGAAGGCGCACGCGTGCGCCGATCCGCTGCAGGCGTGCGCGTGCCGAGCGCTGGCGCGCGTCCTGTTCGCGTTGCTCGTGCGCCATGGACGGGTCTGGGGCAGCCGCGAGATGATCGTCAATCTCGCGCTGGACATCGCGTGCAACGAATGCGCGAGCGACGCGATCGGGCGGCTGATCGAGCCGTGGCTGGCCGAAGCCGTGCGGGCCGAGGACTATCGGCGCCTGCCGCGGCAGGAGCGCCCCGTCGTGATGAACACCAAGGGCGCCTCGGCGTCGGGCAAGAGCACGCTGCGCCCGCTGCAGCGGCGGCTTGCCAGCGAGATCGGCGTCGACTGGCGCGAGTTCGCGCTGATCAGCCCCGACATCTGGCGCAAGCAGCTGCTCGATTACTCGTCGCTCGGCGCGCACTACAAGTACGCGGGCGCCTTCACCGGCGAGGAACTGAAGATCGTCGACCAGAAGCTCGACCGCTACATGGCGCGCAAGGCCGCACGCGGCGAGATGCCGCATCTTTTGATCGACCGCTTCCGCTTCGACAGCTTCGCACCCGATTCCGACGAAGCCGGAAGCAACCTGCTGACGCGCTTCGGCCGGATTCTCTACCTGTTCTTCATGATCACGCCGCCGGCGTCACTGGTCGAACGCGCGTGGAACCGCGGCCTGGAAGTCGGCCGCTACAAGGCCGTCGACGACACGCTCGCGCACGGCGTCGAGGCGTACTCGGGCATGCCCGAGCTCTTCTTCACCTGGGTCGCGCGGCGCGACAAGCGCGTGCACTTCGAATTCCTCGACAACAGCGTGCGGCTCCCCGCGCCCCCGCGCACCGTTGCGTTCGGCTGGAACGATACGATGAACATTCTCGACGTCGGCTGCCTGCTCGACGTCGAGCGCTATCGCCACGTCGACATCGGCGCAACCGGCTCCGGCTCGCTCTATCCGGATACGCACCGGCTCGATCCGGCGGCGAACGCCGGGTTCCTGCGCCAGTGCGTCGAGCGCTTCGCCACGGTCAACTTCGCCGACCAGGCAAGCGGGCGCATTTACCTGCGCCTGGCGGGTGGCGCCGCCGCGTGCGTCGATCGCGAGGCGCTCACCGGGGCCCTGGCCGATGCCGACACGCGCGCCGCGCTCGCCCATGTGCTGCCCGGCGTGCGGCTTGCGGCGCTGCCTGCATTCGAACGAACCGCGTGGCTCGACGATATCGCGGGCGCGCCGCGCTCGACGCTCGGCGAGTGGGGATGGGAAAGGGCCGCGGACGACGGTCGATCAGGCGGCGATGCGGTCGTGCACGCGCGCGACAACGATGCCGTCGTGCACACGCGCGACAAAAGTCGCCAGTGACGCTACTTCGGCGTGATCGCGAGCGCGTCACGCACGCGCTTCGGGTCGAGCACGAAGTGGCATAGCTCGCGCCCGTCGACGCCGCCGTCGAGCAGCACCGGGACGCGATCGCCGAATCGCGCCTCGAGCTGCGGATCGGCGTCGACGTCGAGTTCGACGATCGGCATGCGCGCCTCGGCCGCGAGCGGCGCGAGCGCCGTGCGCATGTCGTCGCACAGATGGCAGTACGCGCGGGTGAGCAGCGTCAGCATCGCCGCCAGTCCATCACGCGCGGGCGAGCAGCGTCAGCATCGCTGCATCGAATTGCTCGCCCGCCGCTACTCGCCCGGCTTCAGCGTCGTATAGAACGTCTGGTCGCCGCGGCGCACCTGCAGCGTGACCGCCGCCGACTTGTCGAGCTTTGCGAGGTAATCGTTCACCTGCGCGGCGTTCTTCACCTCGATCGGCGTTCCGCGCTGGATGATCGCCACGATGACGTCGCCGGGCTGCACGTTGCCGCGCACGACACCCACGACGTCTTCGACCAGCGCGCCGCCGCTCGGAAGATCGATCGACTTGCGCTGCTCGTCGGTGAGGTCGGACAACACGAGGCCCAGCCGGTTGGGCTTCGCCTTTTCCTTCGGCGCGGGATTGGCCCCGCGGCGCGGCGTGTTGGCCGCGGCTGCGTCTTCCTTCATTTCGGCGATCACGACCGGGATATCCTTCGCCGACCCCTTGCGCCAGATGTTCAGTGTCACCTTCGTTCCCGGCCGGATGGCCGTGATGATGCGCGGCAGGTCGTTCGACGAGTGCACGTCGCGTCCTTCGACCTTCAGGATGATGTCGCCCGGCTGCACCCCGGCCTTCGCCGCGGGACCGTCCTTCTCGACGCTGTTGACGAGCGCCCCGCTCGCCTGCTTCAACCCGAAGGCATCGGCGGTTTCCTTCGTCATCTCCTGGATCTGCACGCCGATGCGACCGCGCGTCACGCGGCCCTTTTCGCGCAGCTGCGTCACGGCGTTCATCGCAATGTCGATCGGTACGGCGAACGCGAGGCCCATGTACCCGCCGGTGCGCGAATAGATGAGCGAATTGATGCCGACCACCTCGCCCTTCATGTTGAAGAGCGGCCCGCCGGAGTTGCCTGGATTGATCGCGACATCGGTCTGGATGAACGGCACGAGGTTTTCCTGCGGCAGGTCGCGGCCCTTGGCGCTGACGATGCCGGCCGTCATCGTGTTCTCGAGGCCGAAGGGCTTGCCGATGGCCACCACCCATTCGCCGACGCGCAGCTTGTCAGGGTCGCCGATCGCGACGCGCGGCAGGTCGGTGGCGTCGACCTTCAACAGCGACACGTCGGTGCGCGCGTCGCTGCCGATCACCTTGGCCACGAATTCGCGCTTGTCGGACAGCCGCACCGTCACCTCATTGGCATCGTCGACGACGTGCGCGTTGGTCACGATGTAGCCGTCGGGCGAGATGATGAAGCCCGATCCGGTGGACTGCGTCTCGAATTCGCGCTGCTGGCCGCCACCCGGCCCGTTGCGCGGAACCTGCCCGAAGCGGCGGAAGAATTCGTAGAACGGGTCGTCCTCGGAAATGTCGGGAAAGCGCTGCTTGCGCGCCTTCTGCGTGACGTCGATCGACACGACCGCGGGTCCCTGCCGCTCGTAGAGCTCGGTGAAGTCGGGCAGCGCGCCCTGGCGCCCCTGCGCCGCGGCGGGCAGCGGCGCGACGAACGGCATCAGCATGACGAGGATGCCCGGCACGGACGACGCGAACCATTTCAACGACGTGAACATGCGTTCCTCTTGGGATCGCGCGGCGGTGCCGGGACCCTGTTATCGATGCATCACCGAATGTGCAATCTGGCGCACGGTTGCCCCCGGTGTCTCGCCCATGACGGTGATCAGGTAATCGTCCTGCTTCAGGCTGAAGACGTTGAGGCCGCCCTGGCGCAGGACGCCGGCGGGTGACGACGACGCCATCAGGGGTTCGACGAACACGCTGATCGACACCAGACCGTCGGAAAATACCAGATGCGCGACGCGTTCGGGACGTCCGCGCAACTTGCGATAGCCTTCCACGATCTTGGCGAAGCCCGGCGGCACGCGCGTCACCACCCAGCCGGTATCCTGCGGCACCACGTCGCCCGCCGCGTTCTGGAGCACCTGCCAGTCGGGAGGAACCGACGGCCATGACGGCGCCACCATCGACCGGTCGATCGGCGCGTTGATCGTGAGGTCGCTGAACGCGAATTGCTCGACGCCGTCACCGCGCTCGTTCACGACGCGCGCCTTCAGCAGCAAACCCGTCCTCGCGTCCGACCAGAACCGGTGGCCGTAGCGCAACCCGTCCTTCGGGTCGAAGACGACGACCTGCACCGGGCGCCCGCCGACGCGGTCCTCCCCGAGCACGCGGAAATCGTAGTAGCGCGACAGCGATTGCTGCTGCTCGGGAAGCAGCGACGGAAATACGTTGCGAAACGTGCCGGGCTCGATGCGCATCAGCTTGGCGTCGGGGTAGTAGCAGCGCAGCTCGCCATCGCTGCGCACCACCTCGCGCGCCGGCCCGTCGAGGTTCACGAGCTTCGAGAATTCGTGGCCGGCCTCGTTGAGATGCGTGATCCGCGACGATTCGACCCGCGGACCGATCTGGTAGACGATGGTGCCCGCGTAATCGAGCTGGCGCGCCGCGTGCGCCGCGCGTGACAGCCACTGCATGGCATCGTCGGCGCGAGCGGCTGACGCGGCGAGTGCGAGTACAAATACGGCCGGGACGAGCCGGCCGGGAATGAGTCTGGAACGACGTGTTGCGTACCGCATCGGCGCCAATGACAAGGGTTAACCTGGACCGCGGATCGTCATTCGGTAGCCGGCGCACGCACCGGCGCGCTGGCGGCAACGTCGCGCAGATACGGGCCCACGCCCTGCAGCGCATTGGCGGGGGCATATTCCTGGTGCGCGAGCAGGTAATCGGCGGGCAGCACCGTGACCGGCCGCATCTGCGCGGCGCTCATCGTTCCGGCTTCGCGTGCCTTGGCGAACCCCGCCGGCGCCGCGTCGACCATCGAGTACGCGGTCCAGCCCACCACGGTCATCGCCGCAAGCGAGGCGGCCGCGGCCCAGGCCCAGGCGGCGGGACCCGAGGGGCTGGCCGCCCTCCGGGCAATGATCGCGGGCTCCTGCGCCAGCTTCCGGGAAATCGCGGACGCGATGTTGCGCGTGACCGCGCTTTCGCCGCGCAGTGCATCGCCGATCACGTGATAGCAGTTCCACGTGGCCATCGCCGCGTCGTTATGCAGCGCCATGCAGGCCGCGTCCAATTCGCTCGCGTCGATCTCACCATCCATCAGACGCGAAATTTGCTCGTTCATCACCATCTCCGGTTTTCATCCGTGCCGAGCAGCGGCCGAAGCTCGGCCGCGATCGACTCTCTTGCGCGAAAGATGCGCGATCGCACCGTGCCGATCGGGCAGTTCATCACGCTTGCAATCTCCTCGTAACTCAACCCCTCGATCTCGCGCAGCGTGATCGCGGTGCGCAGGTCGTCGGGCAACTCTTCCATTGCGCGATTCACCGTCGCCGCGATCTGCTTGCCCAGCAGCTCCGCCTCCGGTGTCGCTGAGTCGCGCAGCTGTTCCGCATCCTCGAAGCTCTCCGCATCCTCGTGGTCGAACCCGGTCGACGTCGGCGCCCGCCGGCCCATCGCGACCAGGTAGTTCTTGGCCGTGTTGATCGCGATGCGATAAAGCCACGTATAGAACGCGCTGTCCCCGCGGAAGCTCGGCAGTGCGCGGTAGGCCTTGATGAAGGCTTCCTGCGTCACGTCCTCGACCTCCGCCGGGTCGCGCACCAACCGGGACAGGAGTCGCCCCAGCTTGCGCTGGTATTTGACGACCAGGAGCTCGAACGCGCGCTTGTCACCCCGTTGCGCGCGCAGCACGAGTTCCTGATCGACTTCGCGATCACCCATCCGCGGGCAGTCCCTGATTCGCGTCGTTGTTATGCCCGCCGAACGGCGGGTGCGGCTGCCTGCGATGCCGAGCGGCTGTCCCGGAGCGGGAGGCGCGAAATGGCACGTGGCGCACGCTTGGAGCAACAGACCGTTGCGCGCCGCCCAAGTTCAGCCGATCACGCATCGGGGAACGCCGATAGTTGCGGGCGAAAGGCGGCAAGCTCAACGGCCGGGCGGATTTCCCCGGTGGCCGTGCCGCGGTAGTTCCTGATCGTGCGGATGCGCCATGGCTCGAGGATCGGCCTTGCGGCGGCGTCGACCAGCCCGAGCTCGTCCAGTACGGCGACGATGGCCGGGTAGAGCCCGCGCTTCTGCCCGTCGGCGACCTTGATCGCAATCCCCAGACCGTGGCTCCGGATGCCGATGGCCTGCACGCCTTCGGCGCCGATCTTCGTCACCCAGTCGCCCCGGCCCGCCTGCATCAGTGCGAGATCGCTGCGAAACTCGCCGGAGACCATCTCGGGATGCGCGGTCATCGCGTCGGCCAGCGTGCGCGGCGCCCGGCCGTACTCGGGATCGGCGTCGTCCGCTGCGAGCCGCGCAAACGCCGCCGCGAGCGACGCGAGCGGCACCGCATAGTTCGGGGCCGAGCAGCCGTCGATGCCGGCCACCAGCCGCGCCTCGGCGATGCTGGTGAACGTCGACACCGCGCGGCGGATCGCCTGCTGCAGCGGATGGTCGAACGCGAGGTAGTCGCCGATCGGGTGTCCGTGCTGCACGCAATAGGCAAGCATGCCGCTGTGCTTGCCCGAGCAGTTGTGCTGCAGCGTCGAGTAGGGCGGCGGCGGCGGGACTTCCCCGCGGGCGTCGTAGAACCCCGGCGCGTGCGTGCCGCACTGGAGATCGGCCGGCGAGCACCCGCAACGCGCCAGCATGTCGGCCACGCCGTCGACGTGGCGCGGCTCGCCCGAGTGGCTCGCGCACATCAGCGCGACCTGGGCTTCGCTGAAGCCGAAGCGCGCCGCACCACCACCTGCGATGAACGCAAGCGCCTGCAGCGGCTTCAGCGCACTTCTCGTGAACGTCAGCGTGAAGGGGTCGCCCGCCGCCCGCAGCACGTTTCCCGAACGGTCGACGACGGCGACCGAGCCGGAATGGACGCTCTCCACGGCGCGACCGCGCAGCACCTCGGCAAGCGGAACGTGGGCAGGGGCAGCGCTGGCTTCGGGCATTCGGGCGATCGCGGGCAAACATCCATTATCGCCTATCGACGTCGGCGCCCGGCGCGCCGCGATATGCAAGCGCGCGCTCAGCGCGCGAGCCCGGTGGCTGCGAGCGCGGCGCGGATCTGCTCGAGCGCTGCGGGATCCTCGATCGTCGTGAGATCGCCGGGGTCGCGCGACTCGGCCAGCGCCTGGATCGAGCGGCGCAGCAGCTTCCCCGAGCGCGTCTTCGGCAGCACCGTGACGAAATGCACGCGCGCCGGTCGCGCGATCGCGCCGAGCTCACGGTCGACCGTCTGCATCACCTCGGCGGCCATGCTTTCGCTTGCCGCGGCCGACGCGATGCGCGCCTGGTCCTTGACCACCGCAAAGGCGATCGGCACCTGGCCCTTGACCTCGTCGTGCACACCGACGACCGCCACTTCGGCGATGCCGGCATGCGCCTGCACCGCCTCCTCGATCTCCCGTGTGCCGATCCGATGCCCGGCGACGTTGATCACGTCGTCGGTGCGCCCGAGAACGAAGTAGTAGCCGTCCTCGTCGCGGGTTGCCCAGTCGAACGTCGAGTAGAGCTCGCGTCCCGGCACCGTCGAAAAATACGTCGACACGAAACGCTCGTCGTTGCCCCAGACGGTGCTCATGCAGCCGGGCGGCAGCGGCGGCGCAATCGCGAGCACGCCCTTCTCACCCGTCCCGACATCGGCGCCCGTTGCACCGTCGACGAGCTTGACGTCGTAGCCGTACACCGGAAACGACGGCGAGCCGAACTTGCGCGGCGTTTCTTCGACGCCGAGTTGCGCGGCGAGGATCGGCCACCCGGACTCGGTCTGCCAGTAGTTGTCGACGATCGCGACGCCGAGCGCCTCGCTCGCCCACCGCGCGGTGGGCTCGTCGAGCGGCTCGCCGGCAAGGAACAGGTACTTGAGGCAGCCGAGATCGTGCTTGCGGATGAACGCCGGATCGTGCTTCTTCAGCACCCGCGCGGCGGTGGGCGAGCTGAACATCGTCCTGACGCGATTTTCTTCGACGATCTTCCACCAGATGCCGGGATCGGGCTGGATCGGCAGCCCCTCGTACATGATCGTCGGCGAGCCGTTGATGAGCGGCCCGTAGACGATGTACGAGTGCCCGACGACCCATCCGATGTCGCTCGTCGTGAACATCGTCTCGCCGGGCTCGAGGCAGAAGATCCGGCGCATCGACGACGCCAGCGCGACCGCATAGCCGCCGGTGTCGCGCTGCACGCCCTTCGGCTGGCCGGTGGTGCCCGAGGTGAACAGGATGTACGACGGCTCGGACGATTCGAGCCACTCGCACGGCACGCGTGCGCCGTCGTGCTCGGCGCGCAGCGTCGCGTAATCGAGATCGCGGCCGGGCGTGCGCGCGAATCCGCGGTCGATCCCGCGGTCGACCAGGATCACCGTGGGCGGCGGATGCCGCGCGATGCGCAGCGCTTCGTCGACGAGCGGCTTGTAGGCGATCGCCTTGCCGGCGCGCATCCCGGCGTCGGCCGTGACGAGCAACGCGGGCCGCGCGTCATCGATGCGCGTGGCGAGGCTTGCCGCGGCGAAGCCGCCGAAGACGACCGAATGGATGGCACCGATGCGCGCGCACGCGAGCATCGCAAACACCGCTTCGGCGATCATCGGCATGTAGATCAGCACGCGATCGCCACGGCCGACGCCTTGCGCCTTCAGCATCGCGGCGCACGCGTTGACCTCGTCGAAGAGCTGCGCGTACGAGTACGTCTGCGAACGCCCGGTTTCCGTGGAGATGTAGATCAGCGCCGGCTGCTCGCCGCGTGCCGGCACGTGCCGGTCGACGGCGTTGTGGCACAGGTTGGTGCGGCCGCCGACGAACCACTTCGCGAACGGCGGCTGCGAATGATCGAGCACCTGCGCAAATGGCGTGTGCCAGTCGACGAGCCGCGCCTCGTCGCGCCAGAACGCGTCGCGGTCCTCGAGGGAGCGGCGGTGAAAGTCGGCGTACGTCGTCATCGCGCGGTCCTCGCTTCGCCTGCTTCCGATACCCGATACCTGAAACTCGAACCCAATGCCCGATACCGGTCAAGGGTGACTGTCGGCCGCCACCCGCACCACCGTGCGTCCGCGCGCCATCCCCTTCAGGTAAGCGTCGAAGTGCATCGGCAGCTCGTCGAAGTCGATCGTCGACACCTTGTCGTGCACGCGGTCGGGCCGCCATTCGACCGCCAGCCGGTTCCAAAGTGTCTGGCGCAGCGACATCGGCGTATTGGCGCTGTCGGTGCCGAGCAGGTGCACGCCGCGCAGGATGAACGGGGCGACCGTCGTGTTGAGCTTCATGTCCGCGGCGAGGCCCACGGCGGCCACGGTACCGGCGATCTGCGACGTGGCGAGGAGCCACGACAGCATGTCGCCGCCGAGGTTGTCGACCGCGCCCGCCCAGGTGGCCTTCTCGAGCGGCCGGATCTTCGAAAAATCGAGCGACGAGCGCAGCATCACGTCGCTCGCGCCGATGTCGCGCAGGTAATCGGCTTCGCGTCCCTTGCCGGTGATCGCGACGACGCGGTAGCCGAGCTTCGACAGGATCTCGGTGGCGACGGAACCGACACCGCCGGTGGCGCCGGTGACGGCCACGGGGCCGGCGTCGGGCACGAGGCCGTTGTGCTGCATCAGGTGAATGGCAAGCGCCGCGGTGAAGCCGGCGGTGCCGAGCGTCATCGCGTCGAATGCGGTCATGCTCTCGGGCCGGCGCACCACCCAGTCGGCCGGCACGCGCGCATATTCGGCGTAGCCACCGTCGTGCGACACGCCGAGGTCGTACCCGGTGACGATGACCTTGTCGCCGCGCTTCCAGCGCGGGTCGCTGCTCGATTCGACGGTGCCGGCCAGATCGATGCCTGCCACCGTCGGGAACTTGCGCATGATCTTGCCTGCGCCGTTGTACGACAACGCATCCTTGTAGTTGATCGTCGAGTACTTGGTGCGCACGAGCACTTCCCCCGGGTCGAGCTCGTCCTGCGTCATCGTGACGAAACGGCTCGACACGACCTTGTCCTGCTCGAACGTGCGATACGCCTTGAATGTCTGCACCGGAGTCTCCTGTCGGCGAAAAGTGTGCAATCGGCGCTACGCGGCTCGCGCGTTGGCACCGTCGGTGATATGGGGCAGCGCCATGTAGCCGCGCGTGCGCATTTCGGCGATACGGCTGACGGTGCGCGCAAAGTCGCGGGCATTCGGTCCGCCGGCGTACAGCGCGTCCGGGGAAACGGCCGCGGAGGCAACGAGCTTCACGCGATGATCGTACAGGATGTCGATCAGCCACGTGAAGCGCCGCGCCGCATCGCCGGCGTCGGGGCCCATCCGCGGTATGCCGGACAGGAAGACCACCGAGAAGCGGCGGGCGACGTCGAGGTAATCGCGCTGCGAGCGCGGTCCGTCGCAAAGCGAGCCGAAGTCGAACCAGACGATGCTTCCCGCGCGCCGGCGCGCAGCCAGCGCCCGTCCGTCGATCACGAGTTGCGTCGATTCGTCGGGTCCGCAACGCATCGCCTCGAACGCCGCCGTCATCGCGGCGTCGGCCGCCGCGCCGGCCGGGACATGGAACGTTTCGACGTGCTCGAGTGCGCGCAGACGATAATCGACGCCGGCATCCACCTCGACGACGTCGAGCGCCGCCTTGATGTGCTCGATTGCGGGCAGGAAGCGCTCGCGCAGCAGGCCGTTCGGCCACAGGTCGTCCGGCGCGTAGTTCGACGTGACGACCAGCACGACGCCGTTTGCGAAAAGGCCTTCCAGCAGACGGCCGAGGATCATCGCGTCGGCGATGTCGTCGACGTGGAACTCGTCGAGGCAGAGCAAACGATAGCGGTTCGCGATCTGGGCGGCGACAGCGGCCAGCGGATCGGGCTCGTCCCTGAGCCGCGCGAGCCCTTCGTGCACGTCGCGCATGAACGTGTGGAAATGCACGCGCGTCTTGCGCCGGATGCCGACGGTCGCGTAGAAGCTGTCCATCAACAGGCTCTTCCCGCGCCCGACGCCGCCCCACAGGTAAACGCCCCGCGGCACGTCGGGGCCGCCGAACAGGCGCTTCAATGCCGATTTTCGCGCGGCGCGGTAGGCGGCGAGATCGTCGGCGAGACGCTGCAGCCGGTCGAGTGCGGCTATCTGCGCGTGGTCGAGCGTCGAGCCTCGCCGGTCGAGCAGCGGCTCGAGAAAGTCGATGAGTCCGCCGCGACGGCGGGAAATCTGGCCCGGATCCTCGGCCCCGATCATGCGGCAGCCGCGAATGCCACGCCGCTACAGGTTCAGCGTCCGCTTGTCGACGGCCAGCGCAGCCTCGCGCGTGGCTTCCGACAGTGTCGGATGGGCGTGACAGATGCGCGCGATGTCCTCGCTCGACGCGCCGAATTCCATCGCCATCACGCCCTCGGCGATCAGCTCGCTCGCCCATGGACCGATGACGTGGACGCCGAGGACGCGATCGGTCGCCGTGTCCGCGAGAATCCTGACGAAGCCGGTGGTATCGCCGAGGGCGCGGGCGCGCCCGTTGGCGGCGAACGGAAAGCTGCCGCTGCGATACGCCACGCCATCGGCTCGCAACTGCTGCTCGGTCCTGCCCACCCACGCGATCTCGGGCGACGTGTAGATCACCCACGGGATCGTGTTGAAATCGACATGAGGCTGCTGTCCGGCGATGCGCTCGGCGACCGCGACGCCTTCGTCCTCGGCCTTGTGTGCGAGCATCGGCCCGCGCACGACGTCGCCGATCGCGAACACGTTCGCCAGATTGGTGCGGCATTCGGCATCGACGGCAATGAAGCCGCGCGCGTCGAGCGCCAGACCCACGTTGTCAGCGCCGAGACCCGACGTGAACGGAACGCGTCCGATCGACACGATCAGCCGGTCGAACGTCGCGCTTTGCGCCTTGCCGGCCGCGTCGGTGTAATCGACGCTGACTTCGCGGGCACCCGTCCGCACGGTGCCGATCGTCACGCCGAGCCGGATCGCGATGCCCTGCTTCGCGAACTGTTTTTGCGCTTCCTTTGCGACGGCTTCGTCGGCGGCGCCGAGAAACACCGGCAACGCCTCGAGGATCGTCACGTCGGCACCGAGGCGCCGCCAGACGCTGCCCATCTCGAGGCCGACGACGCCCGCGCCTACCACGCCGAGGCGCTTCGGCACGTCGGGGATGGCAAGCGCGCCGGCGTTGTCGAGCACCCGCACGTTGTCGAACGCAACACCGGGCAGCGCGCGCGGCGCCGACCCGGTGGCGATGATCACGTGGCGCGCCGCGAGGGTTGCCGCCCCGGGGCCATCCACGCTGATGGTCCAGCGATCGCCGTCCTTGCCGGCGAATGCGCCGCGGCCGTGAAAGAACGCCACCTTGTTCTTGCGAAACAGGTAGGCGATGCCGTCGTTGTTCTGCGCGACGACCTTGTTCTTCCGCGCGAGCATCGTTGCGACGTTCATCGCGAGCGCGCCGATCTCGATGCCGTGCTCGGCGAATGCGTGTCCGGCGTGCGCGTAGTTCTCGGACGACTGCAAAAGCGCCTTCGAGGGAATGCACCCGACATTCGTGCACGTTCCGCCGAGCGCAGGCTTGCCGCCGTCACGCGTCCACTCGTCGATGCAGGCGGTCGCGAAGCCGAGCTGCGCCGCGCGGATGGCGGCGACGTAGCCGCCGGGACCCGCGCCGATGACGACGACGTCGAATTGCGCCACGTCGGCTGCATGGTC
>Ga0207674_10002724_pt1 | contig 22042 bp, 15 predicted proteins | sample KBSCornC72_FD_184303 | JGI IMG/M metagenome (GOLD analysis project Ga0207674, IMG submission 184303) | Corn rhizosphere microbial communities from Kellogg Biological Station, Michigan, USA - KBS Corn C7-2 (SPAdes) (version 2) | ecosystem: Host-associated > Plants > Roots > Rhizosphere > Soil ...
CCGCCCCGCGTTAGGTGCGAGCGGAGCGTCTCGCCCGCGACGTACGGCATCACGTAGTACAGCCGTCCATTCGATTCGCCCGAATCGTGGACGCCGAGCACATGGGGATGCGTCAGCCGGGCCGCGATGCGGATCTCGCGGATGAAGCGCTCGGCGCCCGCGGGCGCGACGTGCGCCTCGAGCACCTTCACCGCCACCTCCCGATCGTGGCGGAGATCGCGCGCGAGGTAGACGGTCGCCATGCCGCCATGCCCCAGCTCCCGCTCGATGACGTATCGATCCGAGACGACCGAACCGAGTCCGGCGGCAAGCGTCGCCGGCATGGCAAAGAGGCCTCCGCCGCGCGCGGCGCGTTCGCGGGCATCCAGCAGGCGCCCGGCTTCGTCGCGCAAACCCGGATCCCCGCGGCACGTCTGATCGAGGTATGCGCCACGGGCCACCGGGGCGAGATCGAGCGCGGCGTCCACCACTCGCTGAATCTCCTGCCAGCGCTCAGGCGTCGTCATCGCTCAACCCGGTACAGGTGGAGCACTGCCATCGCCATCGGCCTCCGCGGCACATGTCAGGATTCGCGCATGGCCTGCGCTCTTGCTCCTGCGGCACGATGCGGCCTGGGTTGCCGAAGCTACGGCGGCGCGCCCGGGCAGGCAATGCAGCCGCGCGAGGCGGCGGCGCTTCTATGCGGCACGTGGCGTGAAGTACCGCGAGGGGCCATCGCATCTGAACGGCCGTGGTCGTTCGGAAGGCTGTGTACTTCACCGACGACTCGCGGCCGTCACGTACCGCGTCGCCGTCGCACTGGTCGGCCAGAGCGCTGGAGAAAAAGCTCAGATACAGTTGCCGTTCAGTACCCTTTCGCCAACCCGTATCCTCTTGGCTCCGTCACGCCGTGCCACTTCCCGTCTTCACGGTGGATGCTCTGCACGTTGGCGAGCGATCCCCACGGCGACAACTTCACCGCGTGGCCGAGCGGTTTCATGAACGCCGCGGCGCTGTCGGCCCACGGCACCTGCTCCACGAGGAGGGAGTCGGGCACGTCCTGATGATGGAATTGCGGCACGGCCATGGCCTCGCCGAGCGTGCGGTGATAGTCGAAGAGCGACACGATCTGGTGTGCGACCGCCGTGATGATGTACGCCCCTCCGGCCGCGCCGGTCACGAGGATCGGCGCGCCTGACGAGTCCAGCACGATCGTCGGCGTCATGCTCGACAGCATGCGCTTGCCCGGGGCAATCGCGTTCGTCGCTCCCTGCACGAGCCCCATCGCGTTCACGGCGCCCACTTTCCCCGTGAAGTCGTCCATCTCGTCGTTGAGGAGGAACTGCGCGCCCGGCACGGTGAACGCGGAGCCGTAGCTTTCATTGAGCGTCGTCGTGATGGCGACCGCGTTTCCGTGTGCGTCGACGATCGAGAAGTGCGTGGTGTGGCGAGGCTCCTTCGCTGCCGGGCCTCCGCCGCTCCCGGACGACGTGCCGCCGATCTGCGCGAGCAGTGCCGCCGCGGTGTCAGCGGACATGAAGCTGGCCACGGGAATCTTCACGAACGCGGGATCACCGAGCAGCGTGTTCCGCCGCGCGAACGCCCGCCGCTCGGCTTCCGCCAGCAGGTGAATCGACTGAGGGCTCCGCCAGCCTAACGAATCGAGGTTGCTGTGCTCGAGTATGCCGAGGATCAATGCCAGCGTGAGCCCGCCTGACGAGACAGGGGGCATCGACACCACGGGATGCCCGCGGTACTTGAACTCGACCGGCGTGCGCCAGATCGCCCGATATCCGGCCAGGTCCTCGTGCGAGATGATGCCGCCGCTCCGCTTCATGGCGTTGACGATCAGATCCGCCGTCGCGCCCTTGTAGAATCCGTCTCGGCCCTTCTCCGAGATGCGCCGCAGGACGGCCGCGAGCTCCGGCGCGCGCCACGTATCGCCGACGGGAACGAACTTCCCGTTGCGCAGGAACAGCGCGGCGCTCGCCGAGTCCTTCGCGAGACGCTCGGCGCCGCCTTCATCGTCATCGGTGAACGAGGTGTCGATCACGAACCCGCGCTCGGCGAGCTCCATCGCCGGTCGCACCAGCTCGGCCCACGGCTTCGTTCCATACTTTCGGTGGGCCTCGTAGAGGCCTGCTACCGACCCCGGAACGCCGGCCGCAAGTGCGCCGGTGATGCTGCGGTCGGTCATGTTCCCGGCGGAGTCGAGGTACATGTCGCGCGTGGCCGCGCGCGGCGCCATTTCGCGGAAGTCCAGCGCCACGTTCTTGCCGTTGATGTGCGCCACCATGAAACCGCCACCGCCGATGTTGCCGGCGGCTGGGTACGTCACGGCGAGCGTGAGAGCCACCGTGACGGCGGCATCGACGGCATTGCCGCCGTGTCGCAGCACGTCGAGTCCAGCGTTGGTGGCCAGCGCTGATGCCGACACGACCATGGCCGAATCGGCAGTTGCCACCCGCGCGGGCCGCAGCGCGCGTCGTGATGGAGCCGGCTGAGTTGCGCTGGTCGTATCGCCGGACGCGTTCCGCGATGGGCTGCAACCGGAGACGAACGGAAACGCGAGAGCGGCGAGCGTGATCGTGTATCGCATAAGTAGTGGTTTTGTCAGGCTCAGGCCATGCTCATGAAAGTCGCTCGGCCAGGGCGGATTCGAGCGGGCTACCGGGTCCCGTCATTGGCTCCCTTCCCACGGATCTCGTCCGCCCAGTGCTCGACGACAACAACCTGTCCGCGCTTCGCGCCTTCCGCGCGCTGCACCATGAGGAAGCGCTGATCGTCCGCGGCCACATCGTAGTTTCGGCGCGAGACCGAGGTCTGGACGAAATCCGACGCATTGAAGAGCACGCGGGTGCTCTGGACGACCAGCGACGGTGCGGTTGTGAGCCGGGCCGCCACGAGGTTCGACTGCGCATCGAGGTAGAATAGCTCGTCACCGCGATGTGACCAGCGTGGTGCGCTACCGCCGGTGGTCGAGACTGCCCACTTCGCGGTGCTCGGAGTGGCGAGCGACGTGACGTACACCTCGTAGCGTCCCGACTCGTTCGAGACGTAGGCCAGCCACTTGCCGTCAGGTGAGACGACGGGCGAGTACTCGGAGTGGGGGGAGGCGACGAGTGGCGTTGGTGTGTTGTCGACTCCCGGATGAATGAGCAGGATATCGCCGGAACCGGCCGACGCCGTGGTCGTCCGTACGAGAAGGGCGTTGCCTAACGGCGACCATATTTGTTCCGAGAGCGGGCGCTGGCTTCTCAGGAGCCGCTCGGCGGCACCGCTCCCGTCGATTCGCTGGCGCCAGACGTCGCCGGTGCTCGCCATTCCGGATAGATAGCTCACCCAACGCCCGTCGGGGCTCCACGCCGGTTCGACGCTGTTTTGCCGCTGCTGTGTCGTGAGCTTTATGGGCAGACCACCGGCGATAGGCCTGATCCAGATGTTCGACTCGCTCCCCTCGCGGATCGAGACGGCAGCACGCGAGCCATCCGCTGAGAGGGTGGGGTTCGAGAACTCACCCTTCCACGTCGAGTCGAACGGTATGCGCGTGCCGGTGCGCGACACCCACGTCAGCTCACGACGGGCGCTGGCATCCTCCATCGAATAGACCAAGGTTCCCGTCGCGGACACGGCGAAATCGACCGGACCGACGATGGTCCCCGGGATGCGATCGGCCACCTGAACCGCCGTTCCCGAGGTCGTGCGACTCTTCGGATCGAAGCGGACGGCCCACAATCGCCCATCGCTCGTCGTGTAGAGGAGGTGGCCGCTCGGCGCATAACGCGCGCGAATGCCATCGAGCAGCAGCTTGTGCTTCCGGTCGCCAAGCGCGCTGACGGCGATTCCCTGCTTCCCACCGCGATAGTCGACGTGGAACAGCAGCGTCTTGCCGTCGGGTAGCAACTCGGGGTAGAGGTGTGTCTGCTCTCCGGCGGCGGTGTCCACCATCGTGACGAGCTCCGGCTTCGCGCCGGCGTGCGCCTCGCGTCGGGTAATGCCGTTCTGCAACGCACTCCCATACAAGTAGCCGTCGCTGCCCCATGACACGGTCTCGGGCGTGAGGAGCGAGTCCTCGAGCACGGTTGGCGGTCCGCCGTCTATCGGCACGGCCATCAATGCGCCGTTCGCGTAGTAGCCGACGCGAGTGCCGTCGGGGGAGAAGAGGGGGCCCAGCGCGCCCTCCGTCCCCGCAAGCGGCCGGAACGCGAGCTCATCTCGGCGCCTAACGAGAAGTGTCCCATTGGGTCCGCCCGACCGCACGATGACCGCGCCGTCGGGAGAGACCGCGACTTCCCCCAGCCAGTATCTCACTGCCGGGACGGAGTCGATGAGGATGCGGTAGCGGACGACCTCGGGACTCGGGACTGGCTGGCGCCACGCCCAGATGGCGGTGCCAGCACTGACGGTAGCGACCGCCGCGAGGGTGATCAACGGAATGGTGAAGGTCCGCGACGTCAGCCGACCCGTCGCCACGCGCGCCGTGTCGGTGCCCGGCGAGTCGAGTGCGGCGGCGAAATCGGCGGCCGTGGCGTACCGATCGGCCGGGAGTTTCTCCAGCGCACGCAGTACTGCACTCTCCACGTGATTGGGGATCGACCTGCGCTGCGCGGTCAGCCCGCGAGGCTGCTCCGAGACCAGCCGTGCAACGATGGCCTGAATCGTCGGACCGGTGAACGGTGGCTCACCGGCGAGCATCTCGTAGGCGACCGCGCCGAGTGCGTAGATGTCGCTTCGCGCATCGATTGTCCGCTCGCCCATCGCCTGCTCGGGCGACATGTACTGCGGCGTACCTAACGACAGTCCGGTCTGGGTCAGCCGTTCTCCGCCTGCCTGCTGCACGGCGAGGGCGATCCCGAAGTCGGCGACGAGCGCCTGGCCATCCTGCAGCAGGATGTTCTCCGGCTTGATGTCCCGATGAATCACGCCGTGGCGATGCGCGTAGTCCAGCGCGCTCGCGACTTCACGCGCGATGCGGACGGCGTCGGGCACTGGCAGCTGGCGCTCGCGCTCGAGCCGGGCGCGCAGCGATTCTCCGGTCACCACCGGCATGACGTAGAACAGCAGTCCGTCGGCCTCGCCGCTGTCGAGCAGCGGGAGAATGTGCGGGTGCTGCAGCCGCGCGGTCGTGCGGATCTCGGCGAGGAAGCGCTCGCTGCCTAACGTAGCGCCAAGGTCGCGGTGGAGGACCTTGATGGCGATGGGGCGGTCATGACGCGGATCGTGCGCGAGATAGACGGTTGCCATCCCGCCCGCGCCGAGCTCTCGCTCGATGCGGTAGCGGCCGGCCAGTGCCGCGTCCAGTGCGCGAGCAGAGTTGGTCACTGTGGTCACTGTGGTCGCGGCATCGACGGCGGGAATTGAGGCAGCGCGGTCTGAGATGGCACACTCCAAACTCGATGATGGCAGTCGAGTTCGCCAGCATGGGCTACCGGTTCTGCGCCGTTACATAATGCCGACTTTTCCTTTTGCACCTGCTCGAAGCTTCATTGAGTCGTAGCCGATGCCTCCTTTGAATACCGTCATCACGTTGTAGATGTCGTGTGGCGTGCGTACCGGATTGCCGCGGATGACGACGAGATCCGCCCTCTTGCCGGGAACGATCGAGCCCGTCTTCTTGTCCGTCCCCACGATCCGCGCGCCGTTCAAGGTCATGATCCGCACCGTCTCCTCGGCGCTGAACCCCGCCTCGATCAGCATCTCGTAGTTCCGGAGGTCGCCGAAGCCGGGAAGGTAGCCGGTGCCCCACGGGTCGCAGCCGGCGCCGAGCAGCCCACCGGCGCGGACGAAGGCACGCTCCCACTCCATCATCTTCTTCAGGAGCCTAACGGGCACCGTGAAACCGCTCTTCTCGAGGTCCGCATTGTTCGACCGGACTTCCGCCTGGGCGGCGGGTGACAGCATCTCCATCGCTGCCGAGTCGAGATGCGCACGCTCCGGCACGAACGTTTCGTAGACGCCAAGGGTTGACGCGACCGCAGTACCGTGCGAGACGATCGCGCGAATGCTCGCCTGCACCTCGGGGGAATTCACGTCGACGTCCGCCTGCACCTTCATGTTCTCCGGCGGGCACACGTCGGGCTTCTTGCCAGGCACGTAGTCGCTGTTCGTGATGAAGCCGTGCTGCAGGAGATCGATCCCGAGCGCCGACGCCTCCGTGAACGTGACGGAGCAGAGGTGGCCGGTGACCTTGAGTCCGCGCGCATGCGCTTCCTTGATACCCGCGGCCAACTCGGCGCGCGTTTCGCCGCCGAGGAACTTGAACCACGTCGCGCCCTCGCCGGCCCAGTAGGCAATCACCCGGCGTGTATCCTCCGGCGAAGTAAGCAGTCGATCGCCGCTCGTGGCATTGGGCGCGCCGGCCGAGAGGTACGGTCCGGCGATCAGGAACCGCGGACCGGGTACGACGCCCGCGTCGACAGCGCGTTGCAGGTTGAGCTCCTGATAGGCGAACATGGTGCCCGCCGTCATCGCCGTGGTCACGCCCATGCCCAGGTACAGGAGCGGTGCGGTCACGCTCATTGGCGTGCTCACGGCCATTCCACCGAACCACGTGTGCTCGTGCAGCCCGACGAGGCCTGGAATGACGGTGGAACCGGTGAGATCCACCACCTGAGCACCGACAGGGACCTTGACCGTACTCGCTGATCCGACGGTCGCGATCCGGTCGCCGCGAACGATGATGGTCTGATCCTCTCGTGCCGCGGCACCCGTGCCATCCACCACACGGGCGTGCGTGAGCGCGACCACCGGTACATTGACGGAGACGTAGCGCGCCACGTTAGGCGAGAGCGGTCGCGGCTGTGCCGACAGCACGGAGGCGTAGAGGAGACCCAAGACTCCTGACACGGGTCCAACGCGATTTGACATATCGGTAATCGAGAATCGAGGGTGAAGTCGCCTGTCGCCTGTCGCCTGTCGCCTGTCGCCTGTCGCCTGTCGCCTGTCGCCTGTCGCCTAGTGATGACCCTCGATCAGTCCCCACACCGCGTCATCCTCGGTGCCTAACACCCACACCGAGTAGCCACGCAGATGGTACTGATTCACCAACTCGAGCTTGGTCATGAACGCATGAGCGTCCTCGAGCCACGCGTGACGAAAGACGCCATGGTCCGCCCACTCCGCGTGCGGCGCCTTCTGTACGCTGTCCCAGACGGGCACGACGCCCGCGCTGTCGAGGATCGCCTTGCCCCGCACGTAGGAGATATCGCCCCCGCGCAGCCGCGGCCCGTGGCGCTTGTCGTACGTCGGGTACCACCAATCCGAGTACGACGCGAGTCCAAGCGAGACCTTGCTCGGCGATACGCCGAGCGACAGCAGATAGCGCAGGCACTCCGTCATCCACGCGTATCCGGCTACCGGCCCCGGAGGCGACTCACCGGTGTGCTGGGCGTACGTCATGTACGAGATGAAGTCCAACGTGTCGGCGAGCGCCTTGTAGTCGTACGCACCGCGCCAGTTGTCATAGATCCAGCGATCGTAACTGTTGGTCCCCGGGTTCTCGCCGAGCCGCGGGACCACCGCCGCGGAGAGCTGGCACCCCGCGTGGTGTACGGAGTCGACCGCCTGACGCGTGAAGGCGGTGAAGGCATCCTTGTCGCGGACGTGAATGTTCTCGAAGTCAAACTGGATCCCGTCGAATCGGTTGACCCTGCATAACGCGGCGAGCGAGCGCAGCGCCCGCGCGCGGGCGACACGGTTGGTCAGGATCCGATGGAGCGCACGCTGATCGAAGCCCGGGTTCACGACCAGCGGCACGAGCTTGACGCCCCTGGCACGGGCCGTCTCGATGACGCGGGGGTCGACGTGGCCGCGAATCCTGCCCGTCGAGTCCATCGCAAAGACCTGCGGCGCGACGATCGAGATCTGATCGGCGTGAGCGATGAACGACTGGATGCTCCTTTCGCCGTCGCCGAGATACCACAGGGCTTCGCCGCGCTGCGCGTTCGCGATGCTCGGCCAGCCGAATACGCTGAGCGCCGCGAGGATGAACGGGAGCCAGGGTCGCATTGGGTCAGATCATGAGCGTTGCGCGTTGACGCCGCCAGTGATTGCCAGCGCGCGACGCCAGCACATTGCGACGGTCGTGATGCCCAGCGCCAGCGACGCCATGTTGATGACCGCTTCGGTCACCATCGCTCCCGAAGCAGGCAGCAACGCGTACAGACCACGTTCGACGTTGAACGTGATGTCGAGAGCGGCGAGATAGAGGAGCGCGCTCCCGGCCATCAGCCCGAAGAACGGGGCCGACCGCTTCCCGCGCCAAAACCCGATGCCGGCGCCGATCAGGCAGACGGACATCCATGCATCCGCCACTGGGAAAGCGTCTTCGAATGCGCTATACCAGAGATCCGGCACGACGCGAACGTCGCCGGCGACGAAGTAGTTCGCCCAGTACGCGATCGTGACGGCGGCACCGAGCAGGAGCAGCGAGCCCAGGATTCGGTCGGAGCGTTTCATTCTTACTCGAAGATATGGCCTCCAACGGGAGTCAGCGATGAACCGCACGTCCACGGGAAAGAGACAGCGCGCCTTCATCCTCTGTTTCTCACTGGTTGTTGCCGCCGCCATCGGAGCCACGGCGGACCATCTCGCGTTCGCGCAGCAGCCGGGCATCAAGCGCACCATTCTCCTACGCATCGACGAGCCTGGGAGCCAAACCCACGAAGCCGTGATGGGTGTCGCCGAGATCGCGCCGGGAGCGATGGCGGGGAGACACCGGCATCCCGGCGTCGAGATTGGATATATCCTCGAAGGCACTGTGACGCTGGAGCACGAGGGGGAACCGGCGCGAGTGCTCAAAGCTGGTGACGGGTTCAAGAATGAGCCCGGCGTGCACAACGCGAAGAACACCGGCAAGACTCCGGTGAAGATTCTCGCGGTCTATCTCGTGGAAAAGGGAAAGCCGATCGCGGAACCGGCCCCGTAGGCGGCGGCGTCCGCGTTGGCACGTCCGTGTGCGTCGGTCACCGCCATTGCTTCGGTAGACCCATGCGATCCAGGAGTAGCTGATAGCGAGGTTCCTGGCGCATCGGCCGAAGCGACGGGATCGCATTGAGGAACCAGATGGCATCGGGATCCTTCACCTCGATCGCGTGGTCGAACATCACGTACATCGAATCACGCTCGCCAAGTGCCGCGAAAACCAGCGCACGCTGAGCGGGTCGCCGCTTGTCGTCCATCGCTTGGAGCACGCGACGTGCGCCCGCGGGGTCACCCGTCTTCGCCTTGACGTATCCATCGATCACCTGCCCGAAGGCTCCGTTCCCCAATGCCATAGTTTGCGCGGCCTCTCGACGTGCCGCGGCGACGTTGCCTCCGTCGGCGTCGATCATTGCCAGGATGAAGTACGGCTCGTTGAACGTGCTATCGAGGCGAATGGCCTGCTGCGCATACGCTCGCGCCCCCGCGCTGTCTGCGGCGGCCCAACGGTTCCAGCCCATGTCGCTGTGCCACTGGGGGGTCGTCGGCTCCAGCTCGATGATGCGCTTGCCGATGACGGACGCTTTCTCGAATTGGCCCGTCTCCCACGGGAAATACACCGCGAAGGCCTGGGCAATCGTGGTCGGATTGCGATCCATACCCCGCGTGATCTCCTCATCGGCCTTCGTGAAGTCCCAGTCGAGCAGAAAGCGCATCATGCCGTGCGCGATCAGCGCATCGCCGAGCTGATCGTCGATCGCCAGCGCTCGAGCGGATGCCCGCTCGATGGCGCCCCGTGCGGAATCCGGCGGCACGGCGTAATAGAAGATCCCGTATGCATGGGCCAACGCGTACGTGCCCCACGCAGGCGCGAACGTCGAGTCCAGCGCAATCGAGCGCGCCAGATACCCGATGGCGCGCTGGATCGACTCGGGCGTCCGCTGGTTGATCTCCGCCTGCCCCAACAGGTACTGCGCATACGCTCGCGGGTTGACCGGCTGCGCGCTGCCTAACGACTTCTCCTGTTCCGGCGTGAGGCGGGCGCGAATCCCACGGGCGATCTCGAGCGCCACCTCGTGCTCGAGCGTGACGACGTCGGGCGCGGGACGTGAGAACGTCCGTGCCCACAGGCTTTTGCCGGATTTCGGATCGGTAAGCTCCGCTGCGATCTGGACGACGTCGCCCGCCTTGAGCACTGAGCCGGTGACCAGAGCATCCACGCCGAGCTCACGCGCGACCTCGGCCGCCGGCTTCGACGTGTTGCGGTAAGGTGCTACGGCGCGGTGACCGAGTGTCCAGACGCCGGCGTCGGTCAGCACGCCGATCAGCTCGCGGGTCATGCCATCCGCGAAGAACATCTGGCTCGTGTCGCCGGTCTGGTTCTCCATCGGCAACACCGCGATGCGTTCGATCTTCGGTGCAGCTCCGAGCGTCAGTGACCTGACGCCGAGCCAACCTAACGCGATAACGACCGCGCTTGCGGCGGCGATCAATGCGAGCTTCGCGGGCGAACGGTGCCCGCGCGATCCCACCCCCTGGATCGGCTGCGTGGTAACGCCGGGAGTCAGCGCCTGCACGAACTGCGCGGCTGGATTGAACCGGTCGGCCGGATTCTTCGCGAGCGTCCGCGCGAGTGCGCCCGCCACCTCGGCCGGCACCGTCGGACGGAGGTTCGTGATCGGCGCCGCCTCGGTGACCAGGTGTTGCCGAACCACGCTCTCGACCGTCGGGCCCGTGAACGGCGGTTGGCCGCCGAGCATCTCGTACAGCACGCAGCCGAGGCTGTACAGATCGCTCCGGCCGTCGATGTCACGCTCGCAGGCAGCCTGCTCGGGGCTCATGTAGGTCGGCGTACCGACCGACATGCCGGTCTCGGTGATGCGCTCGCTCCCCAATGTGGTCACGGCCCGGGCGATGCCGAAATCACTCACGACGGCGTGACCACGCTCGAGCATGATGTTCTCGGGCTTGATGTCGCGGTGTACGACGCCGGAGGCATGCGCGTAGCCGAGTGCGTCGGCGACTTCACGGGCGATGGTGAGGGCCTCGTCGATGGGGAGTTGCTTGTCCCGGTCGAGCCGATCGCGCAGCGAGCCGCCCTCGATGAACGGCATCACGTAGTAGGCGATGCCGGCAGCGGCCCCGCTGTCGTACAGCGGCAGGATGTGCGGATGCCGCAGATTCGCCGTCATCGCAATCTCGCGCAGAAACCGCTCCGTACCTAACGACTGAGCGATCTCCGGATGCATCACCTTGATGGCGACGGCGCGGTCGTGTTTGAGGTCGTGCGCCAGGAAGACGGTCGCCATACCGCCCGCGCCGAGCTCGCGCTCGATGCGGTAGCGGTCGGCGAACGCCGCCCGCATCTCGGCCGTCAGGTTGAACGTCACGATCGCGGCGCGTCAGCTCCGCACATGCCACCGATGATCTGCCACTTGCCGCCGACCTTCATCCACGTGTGCGTGAACTTCCGCGGCAGGTCCTGCCGCCCGTCCACGCGGCCATCCGCGTACTTCCAGATCATCGGGGTCCAATAGAACACGACCACCGCGCCACCGACGCTCGACGCGCCCTCGCGCGCGAGCTTGTAGTCGAACGTGATCTTCCCTGCGCGGATCTCCTGGACCCACTCGGCGATGGTGGACTTCGTGGCCGTGTGCTCGGTGTGACATGGCCAGCCCCGGAAGCCCTCGTTCCAGAGCGTACGATACTTCTCGACGTCGCCGGCCTTTACGTAGCGCCAGTACGTGTCTTCCATGGCCCACACTTCGTCGACGTCGGACGTGCGCGGCACGAGTCGCGCGCCCAGCGTGCCGAGCGTGAGCGCAGCCAGTAACACAGCGATGCCCCGCGTCCGCTGTATCGATTGTCGAGTCATAGAGTCTCCAAATTGTTTGTCATTACGAACGCTCCGCTCGGGATGACAACGGGGGCCGGGAATCACACGCTCTTAGCTCCGTCTTCCGCCTCCCGCCTCAGGGGTTCACCACCCGATACATCCATGCATCCCCTCGATATTCGCGCCATGAGGCCGTCGCGCGTTTGAGGTCGTTGGACACGGGCTCATGTAGTGCGGCGTACCTAACGACAGCATCGTCTGTGTTAGCCGCTGCCCGCCTGCCTGCTGCACAGCCAGCGCGATCCCGAAATCCGCCACCAGCGCGTTGCCATCCTGCAGGAGGATGTTCTCCGGCTTGACGTCCCGGTGGATGACTCCCTGGCGGTGCGCATAGTCCAGCGCACTCGCCACTTCCCGGGCGAGACGGACGGCATCGGGGATGGGCAGCTGCCGCTCACGCGTAAGACGCGAGCGCAGCGTCTCACCGGTCACGAGCGGCATAACATAGTAGAGCAGCCCATCCGCGGAACCGCTGTCCAGCAACGGCAGGATGTGCGGATGCTGCAGGCGGGCGGTGGTGCGGATCTCCGTCAGGAATCGATCCGCACCTAACGCGGCGCCGAGGTCCGGATGGAGAACCTTGATCGCAACGTCGCGGTCGTGGCGAAGCGAGATAGACCGTCGCCATGCCGCCCTGGCCGAGCTCCCGTTCGACACGGTAGCGATCGGCCAGGGCTGACGTGAGCGACGCGGCGGTCGTCATCGGGTGGGCCTTACTTGTGTCCGGGTACCATCTTCGGCGCCGCTTCCGTGAACGAATAACCCGTCGCCGGACACTTCACCGCCGGATTCGTCGGCGAGAAGACGCCGTCAGGGTTGTTCTTCCACAGCCACACGTGCAGGTCGTAATGGTGCAGGCCGTCCGGCATCAGTGGCTTGTGCCCTTCCATTGGCCCGCCCAGCTCCTGGCCGAAGATCTTCGGCGCCGGCCCCTTCACGAGGTCCACCGGGACGAACCACTCGGCTGCGATCAGCTTCAGCTTGTCGCCGTTCGGCTCGTAGATCAGCACCTGCGGCTTGGTCGGGTCGAGCGTCGGGCCGATGTACCCCATGTTGAGAAAGTGGACGCCCATCGCACCCGGCTTGTACTTCATCGCGCCTTCGCCGCCGCCGTTCGGATACGAGATACAGCCGAGGGTGGAGTAGTAACCATCGTGCACGGCAGCTATGGGGTCGTTGTACTTGTCGAGCCCCTTTCGAACAGTCTGGAGCTCGGGTGAGAGCGTGGGGCCTTGCGCCTGTACCAGCTGTGGTGCGACGACGACGAATAGGCCGACGACAACGCTGCGTGCGGATCTGCGGAACGACATGGCAACCTCCAATTCGGGTCGGCTTGGATCGGGATGATTCAGGGTGCTTCGGCGCACGGCCTAACGCTGGCGCCACGTCAGCGCGTCATGGCGGCCCGAAACCCCGCGCCGGCAGCCGGTCCAGCGCGGCGAGCAGTTGGTGAGTATTGAACGGCTTGCTCAGAAATCCGTCGGCATAGCTGTCACCGAGCACGGTTTCGCCGCTGATGAGCAGCACGGTGACGTGGGACAGCGCCGCATCATCGCGGATGGCACGGGTCAGCCGGCGTCCGTCGAGGCCCGGAAGTGCGACGTCGCTGATCACGAGGCTCACCGCCACCGACCGAAGCAGGCGAAGCGCTTCCAGCCCATCGGCCGCCTCGAGGACCCGCTGAAATGGTGACGCGAGCCCCCGCAGGCAGCTTCGAAGATAGAGCCGCATGTCGGCGTCGTCGTCGACAATCAGCACAGCCGGCGGCAACGCGCCGGCGTGAACCTCCGCCTCAGGCGTCGTCATGGGAACAGCACCCATTGGTCAGCTCCTGAACAGTCATGCGCCTCTCGCGGGTTTCGAGCGCGCCAACCTTGCGACCGTTCAGGCCCAAGGCCCTAGCGGCTACGGGGCAGACTGTTGCGTCGTCGTCGCATTCGACGCTGCCGGAACGGTTAACGACTGGTCCTCAGCGAAACTCGAAGCGAAGCGGCGCCCGGCCGCTCGGCAGCTTGTCGGGGATCAGCCGCCGCAGCCGCTGGGGCTCTGCCGAGCGATCGAGGAGACCATTGCGCACGAACGCGACGAGGTCACTGAGCTCACCATCCGACAGGCTCATTGCGGTTGCCAGCCGCGAGTCAAGATGCTGGAGAACCGGTGTCGCCGGGCCCGTCGGACCGCGCAGGTCCGCCGCAAGGCCAGCAGGTGAGTAGCTCGTCGCCGAGTTTATCGGGTCGAGGTGGTGGCGGATCGCGTCCTCGAGGCGCACGAAAGCGCCGTTGTGCATGAACGCGGGCTGGAGCGCCACGTTCCTTAGCGGAGACGTGCGGAACGCGTAGCGATCCGCCGGGTTTCCCGTGACCTGCTCGAGCCCGAAGTCCTCGTCGTGCCCTGGGCCGTCGAATGTCACGTTGCCGACGCTCGGCGCGACCTGCGGAACGGCGATGACGTGTTCGCGGAAATCGCTGAACATCTCGTTCGACTGGCCGGACACCGAGTGACAGCCGACGCAGCCCGCTCGGCCGAAGAAGAGGACAGCTCCGTCTTTCTCCTGGTCGCTCATGGCGTTGCGATCGCCGCGCGCGTACCTGTCGATAGGCGCGTCGGCAGACACGAGTGTGAACTCGAATTCGGCGATGGCCCGGCCGACGTGATCGAACGTGATTGGGCTACCCGCCTTCACGTCCGGAAACGCACGAGAGAACAACTCACGATAGTTCCTGGTCGCGTTCAGGCGACGGAGCACCTCATTTCGGATGTCGTCGTTGCCTCCGGGGAATGTGAACCCGGCGACCTCCACGCGTTCGGTTGGCGGGATGAAGGCCTGGGCAGCGAGGAGATGCCGCTCGTAGGAAAGTGTGAGGCCCTCAGGAGCCGGGAATTGCAAACCGGAGCGATTGTCGAACGGGTCACCGGACAGCGCACGGAATCGCGAATTCCACATTAGTGTGGGATAGAACGCGGTGTTCAGCACCATGGGCGATCGGCGCTGGTTGCGCGGGCCGGTTCGATCCGGGCCGACGACGCCGTTGTTGTCGATGCCGATGGCGATGGACTGCGTGTCACCGAAGCCGTTCGTCGGCGAGTGGCAACCGCCGCACGTATTGTCGTCGTTGAGCCCACCGATCGGGTCGAACCAGAGCATTCGGCCGACTTCGGCGACTTGACGGTCGATGCGCCGCCCGAGCCGTGCTTCCAGCGTGCTTCCGACCCGACCCGTATAGCCGAGGGTGACGAGGTAGGCCCGGAGCTCGGCGTCCAGCCGATTACTGCTCGCGACGAAGCTTGTCGGCGCGGGTACGTTCGTGATACGGGCTGGGCCAGCATCCTCGGTACATGCGCCGAGGGCGGGGAAGAGTGCCGTGATCGCGAGGACCCACGATTGCTGGCGCATCGGCGGCTCGCTGCTGTTCGAGGTCAGGCTCTGGTGTCAATCCGCGCAGTTCGAACCAATCACCAACGACTTACCGGAACCGGCGACTCACGACCGGCGAAGACATCGCGATCAGTCATCGCCGGTCGTCAGTCGTGCGTTGTGAGTCATTCGTTGTTGGTCATCGGTTCTCCGGCGCGGAAAACCGGGACGTTAGGTGTCAGTGTCAGATGGGATCGCAGAAGATGTCCGGCCCCCGGACGACCGGATCGTCGATGGGCTCGAAGGTCGTCGAGTTCAATTTGCCGCGGATGTATACCTTGAGATCCGGTGTGTTCCCCTGCCCGAGGAGGTTGAAGTGATCGATGATGTCGATCACGGGCGGAAGCGTGTTCGGATCGACCGGGTTGACCCACTCCCCGGCGTTGGAATAGTTGAACACGTACCGAGACCCGTCCGCTCCACTCGCCGTTCCGTGCGCGTTCTGGGTGAACGTGACTGTCCAAACGCCCGACTTGGACTGCGACGCGCGGACCACTGTGTGGAACTCACCGGTGCCGGTCACGTCTGTCGTTAGGCCGCAGAGCGGACCAGCGGGAAGCGTGAACTGGACGGGGTCGATCGAGTTCGCGACGACTGCGGGGTTGACGCCGGCTGGCACGTCGCGCGAATGCCCCGCGCAGAGCAGGTGGTCGCGGGACAGGCTATTATGAGGGTTGGCTCATGATCGCACAACTCCTCTCGTGACCGATCGATCACGCCACGCCGACGGGCGGACGCCGTGCATCTCGTGGAAGGCATTCGAGAAGTGCGCGACGCTCTTGAACCCCACCGCGTACGCGACCTCACTCACGCTACCGGCTTGGGCCTCCAGCATCGCCGCTGCGCGCTCCAGCCGCATGCGCCGGATCAGGTCCGAGGGGCTCTCCGCGATCAGCTCTCGGAGCCGCCGGTGCAGGTTGCCGCGACTCTGCCCGACCTCGGCGGCGAGCCGCTCGACGGTGAGCTGCTCGTCGCCCAGGTGCGCGTCGATGGCGGCGCGAACCTGATCGATGAATTTTCGGTCCGCCGGCGCGACGTCCACTGGCGCGACATGAATCGTTAGGGGCGCTCCGGAAAACCGTTCGCGCAGCCGTCGCCGCGTCGCAATGATGTTCGTGATTCGCGCCAGCAGCTCCCGCACGTCGAACGGCTTTATCAGGTAATCGTCAGCTTGCTCCGTGAGGCCGGTCAGCTTGTCCTCTGCCTCCGCCCGTGCGGTGAGCAGGATGACGGGGAGAAAATCGGTGTCAGGATCGGCCTTGAGTTGGCGGCAGAGCGCGTAACCGTCCATCGCCGGCATCATGACGTCCGAGAGGACGAGATCGGGGAGGCAGCGGCGCGCCATCGCGAGCCCCTGTTCCCCATCCACCGCCTCGAGCACCCGGTATTTGGGCGCCAGATGCTGCTTCACGTACGCGCGCACCTCGGGATTGTCGTCGACCACGAGGACGGTCGTGGCGTCGTCGTTGTCGGGAATCGGGGGGAGCCCAGCGAAGCTGGGGAGATGGGAATCGGGACTCGCCGAACCACTGGGTCGCGGCACCGTTTGGCTAGTGCCGGCTACGTTAGGCACATCTCGCATGGGCGACGCCGGGGCGACGAAATCCGGCGGCGGACCCGGGTGCGCGGCGCCCGATGCGACGACCGGTCCGTCTTCCACCACCTGATCAGCAGAGAGATGAGCGCGCCCCTTTCGGAGTGTGATCGTGAACGTGCTCCCGAAGCCCTCTTCACTTGCGACGGTGATGGTGCCGCCGTGCAGGGCGATGAGCTCTTTCGCGAGCGCGAGCCCGATCCCCGTTCCGGGCTGCGTGCCGGCGGTCCTGGCGCGGTGGAACCGGTCGAAGATGAGATCGAGGTCGGGCGCCGGGATCCCGGGGCCGCTGTCTCGAATCGTTATGCGCGCGGCGCCGTCGTCGCCATTGACGGTCACGCGGACGGCACCGCCGTCGGGTGTGAACTTGAAGGCGTTCGAGAGCAGATTCGAGAGCGCGCGCTCGAGCTGACTCGGGTCCGCGTACACGATGGCGTCGTCGGCCGCGCCTTGGACGTCGTAGGCGACGGCCTTTCGCTCCGCCAGCGGCACGAACGTGCGGGCGACGCTCGTGACGAACGCGCTGAGCTCGACGCGTCGCGCATGCAGCACCTCTCGCCCCGACTCGACGCGCGCGAGCTCGAGGATCTCGTTGATCAGGTCGAGCACGCGTCCGGCATTCCGTCGCGCCAGATCGACCTGTTCGGTCGCGGAGGCCGAGAGCGGTCCATGGAGTCCGGCGCGGAGATCGTCCAGCGGGCCCATGGTCAGCGTCAGCGGCGTGCGGAACTCGTGGCTCACATTCGCGAACAGACGGCTGCGGGCGCGGTCGAGCTCTCGCAGCTGTTCCGCCTCCACGTGCTGGATCTCGAGGCGGTTCTTGAGGCGGAGGCGGTTCATCTCGTAACGCCTAACGCCGTAAAGCGCCGCGAGCAGCAGTGCACCGTCGAGGACAGAGGCCCACCACGTCCGCCACCACGGCGGCGCGATCACGATCGCGAGCGACGCCCCCCGCTCGTTCCAGACGCCATCGTTGTTGCTGGCGCGAACCTGAAACGTGTAGTGGCCCGGCGGCAGGTTCGTGTACGTCGCCGCGCGCACCGCGCCGGACTCGAACCACTCGTTGTTGAACCCGATCAGTCGGTACGCATAACGATTCTTTGTAGGCGCCGAGTACTCGAGTGCCGCGAACTCGAACGTGAGCACGGCGTCACGGTAGGAGAGGCGCAGGGTATCGGCTTCCGAGACCGTGGTCGGGAGCACGGTGAGGCTGTCGCGCACGTTCTCGTACCGGTTGCCGCGGCGGAAGCCCGTGATCGCCACCTCGGGGACGTGTGGGTTGTCGGCGATCGCCTCCGGTCGGAAGTAGTTGAAGCCATAGAGGCCGCCGAAGAACATCTCACCGCTCCGGCTCCTGAACGCCGCGCCGGAATTGAACTCGTTGCTCTGGAGCCCGTCGTTCGCGTCGTAGTTGCGGAACTGCTTCGTCGTCGGGTCGAACCGTGAAAGGCCCTTGTTCGTGCTCAGCCAGAGACGCCCGGCGGAATCCGGCAGGATGGCGTAGACGACGTCGTTAGGCAGCCCGTCGCGCTCGTCGAAGTGCGTGAACGCGCCGGCGGCGATGTCGAACCGATTGAGCCCGCCGCCGGCCGTAGCGATCCAGAGGACGCGGTTCGGCTCACGCGGATCGGGCTGAATCCAGCGAATCGCATCGTGACTCAGGCTCGCGGGCTGCCGTGGGTCGTGACGGTAGCGTCGGAACGACTTCGTCTTCGGGTCGAACCGCCCGAGTCCCTGGTCCGACCCGATCCAGAGCGCACCGCTCGAGTCCTGGATCGTGGACGGGAAGACCCATTGGCGCAGGGTTGGTCGCTCCTTGAGAGGAAACCGCTCGAACCGCCCTCGTTCGACGTCAGCCAGCCTGACGAGGAAGTTCTCGGTCACCGCCCAGATCACGCCGTCGCGGTCGCGAAAGACGTCGTAGACAACCTGTTCAGGCAGTCCCGCGGAGTCGGCTGGGTCGTACCTGTACTGGCGGGATCGTCCCGTCGCGATCTCATAGTGATAGAGCCCGGTGTACGTCGCGGCCCAGAGAAAGCCGGGCGGCTCTTCGACGAGCGCCCACACGCCCGTATTGCCGAAATCGTTAGGCCGGTTGGAGCTCGACTCGAAGCTCCGGAGCTCGCCGGTGGCGCGGTTCCACCGATATAGCAGTCCGGCGTCGATCCAAAGCGTGCCGGTTCGATCCTCGAACAGGGTGTACACGCTGAACCCAGCCAGCCGCGACTTCCAGTTTTCCGGGCGCCGGAACGTCTGGAACCGGTTTGCCTTCGGGTCGTATACGTTGATCCCGAACCCGTTGGTGCCGACCCACATGATGTCGGAGCGGTCGCGGTACACCCGCGTTGGGAGATCGCTGTTGATGCTCTCGGGATTCTGTGGGTCGTGGCGGTAGTACTCGAACGCATCGGTCGCCGGATCGAGCCGCATCAACTCGGACGGAGTCGATACCCATATTTTCCCGAGTCGATCCTCGACGATGCTGATGGCGAGTCCCCAGCCGTATCGGTACGTCCGGTATTTATTGTAGTAATGGCGAATGCTCGTCCTGGCGGAATCGAGCGCGCTCAGCCCGGGCACTGAACCGATCCACAGGCGTCCGTGCGAGTCTTCGCCCAGCGCCGTGACGACGGTGTCGATCAGGGCGAGCGGAGCGTTCGATCGGACGGTGAGGTGCGTGAATGTCACCTCATTCCCGAGACTCGATTCACCTCGATCCAGCCCGGCGTCGGTGCCGACCCAGAGCACACCGTGGCGGTCGACCAGCACGGCGTTGACGCGATCGTTGCTGAGACTCGCGGGATTCGCCGGCGAGTGCACGAGGCGATGCGCGATGACCTGGTCCTTTCCGTCGACCGTTAGGCGGAACAGGCCTTCACCGGCCGAGCTGACCCAGATGGCGCCGCTCGAGTCCTCGGTGATCGCGGTGATGTCGTGCGTCGGCCCGTGGCCGACTCGCGAGAAGCGTTCGTGGGTGCGGTCGAACCGGTTCAACCCGCCGCTCCGTGTGCCAACCCAGAGCCGGCCGTGGCTGTCCTCGAGGAGGATGCTGATCTCGCTGTCGGAGATCGAGGTCGAGTCGAATGGGTTGTGGCGGAAGACGACGAACTGATAACCGTCGTAGCGATCGAGTCCGTCCTTCGTGCCGAACCACATGAAGCCGCGGTGGTCCTGCACGATGCTCGAGACGGCGTTCTGCGAGAGGCCGTCGGCGATCGTGAGATGCCTGAACGCGACTCGTTCCTGCGCCGTGAGGGGAGCAGCCAGTGCTGCCATGAGCACGAGGGCTCGAGCGATGGTCGAGTGGCCGAACATGCTCTCGAACGTACCGTTGGGACCTGTCTCGGGTGAGTCCCTGGACCGCACGAGTCTCGACACCCGCCGACAAGGCAGCGATGCTGACCGTACAAGCCGTCAGCAGCGAGCAGCCGGACCCATTGCAGCATCCCGCCTCGATGGTGATACTCTGGCATTACTCGTAGCCGAACCTCAGCGCGGTCATAACGTTAGGCACCCAATGGGCACTCTCCGGCTCGCTCCGGCGACCGTATCGGACTACCGGCGACTCGCCGAGTCGCGGCTGCCACGGCAGCTGTTCGACTACATCGATGGCGGCGCTGTCGACGAGCGCACGCTCGCCGCCAACCGCGAGGACCTCGCGCGCTTGAGGCTCCGCCAGCGCGTGCTGCGTGACGTCTCACAGGTCGACACCACCGCCGAGATCGCGGGGCGAACGGCGGCGATGCCTGTCGCGTTCGCCCCGGTAGGACTCGCGGGACTCATGCGCCGCCGCGGCGAAGTGCAGGCGGCACGCGCGGCGGCGGCGGCCGGCGTCCCGTTCACCCTGTCGACCGTCGGCCTCTGCTCGCTGGAAGAGGTGCGCGCCGCCACGAAGGTGCCGTTCTGGTTCCAGCTCTACATGATGCGCGACCGCGGCCACGTGACCGAGCTCCTGCAGCGCGCCCGCGCGGTTGGCGTCGACACGCTCGTGTTCACCGTGGACCTCGCGGTCGTGGGCGCGCGCTACCGCGACACGCGGAACGGTATGGGCGGCGGACTCACCGCCGCGGCCCGTCTCCGGAGCGCGCTCAACTTCGCTGCGCACCCGCGGTGGCTCATGGATGTAGCGTTAGGCGGCCGACCGCTCGTGTTCGGGAACCTGGCGTCATATGTCGCGAGCGCGAAGAACGTCCAGCAGTTTCGCTCGTGGATCGACTCGCAGTTCGACCCCTCGGTGACGTGGCGCGACATCGAGTGGCTTCGACGTGAGTGGCCCGGGACGCTCATCATCAAAGGCATCCTCGAGCCGGACGACGCGTGCGCCGCGGCCGACGCCGGCGCTCAGGGGATCGTGGTGTCGAATCACGGTGGTCGCCAACTCGACGGCGCGCCGTCGTCAATCTCGGCGCTGCCGCGCATTGCCGACGCCGTGAGTGGACGCCTCGAGATCATGTTGGACGGCGGGGTCCACAGCGGCCAGGACGTCGTGAAAGCCCTCGCCCTCGGCGCACGATCGGTGATGATAGGCCGCGCGTGGGTCTATGCGCTCGCCGCTCGCGGCGAGGCCGGCGTTCGGCACCTGCTGTCGCAGATCCAGCGCGATATCAAAGTCACGCTCGCGCTGACGGGTTTGACGAGCGCGCGCGCGGTGACCGCTGACATCTTGCTCGAGGCGCCACGTCTGAACGACTAAAGGCGGAACTTCTTCGCGCCGCGGGCAGGTCGAGATCATCGTGGCGCGAGGCTCGTCTGGTTCATCTCGCCGGAGGCGCGGGCACTCGGCTCCGGCGGCCACCGCTCGCCACGTTCGAGCCAACGGGCCCTGGGCCCCGCGTAGGGACGGCTCCGGAGCCCCGTTGTCTCTCACTGCTCGCTCGACGCCGCCTGCGCCGAGCGCCCGCGCCCGACGGCAGCCGTCTCGACCCAGAGAGTGCTCGCTGACCCGCACGAATCTCGACACCTCCGCGGCGCGAACGCGCCGCCCGGGCGCGCCTAACAAGGCGGTGTGACGCGCGCGCCCGGTGGGTGGGAACGCGCCCGGCGGGCGCTGCGCGCCCGTGCCGCTGGCTCCTGACGTTCAGCCCCGAGCGCGGCAGGAGGCGGGGTGTCGAGACGTAGGCGGCGTTAGCGCGTAGGCCCGAGACAACGGGGCCGAGCCACTCTCTCTAAAAGGAGCTCAGTACCCGTTGGCTCGAGCCGTGTAAGCGCGTAGCCGCCGGAGTCTCGACACCCCGCC
>Ga0207674_10002725_pt1 | contig 22037 bp, 20 predicted proteins | sample KBSCornC72_FD_184303 | JGI IMG/M metagenome (GOLD analysis project Ga0207674, IMG submission 184303) | Corn rhizosphere microbial communities from Kellogg Biological Station, Michigan, USA - KBS Corn C7-2 (SPAdes) (version 2) | ecosystem: Host-associated > Plants > Roots > Rhizosphere > Soil ...
CGACACCTTGTCGTACTCGTTGCAGTACGCGCACCACAGATTGCAGAACCGCGCCGGAACTATCTGTGCCAGAACAGGATGCGAAGTAGACGCCAGCGCCCGTCCCACCATCGCCAGCTCCCGCGCCTTCCGCGTAGCCGCGATCCACTTCCCCCGCGCCGTATCCCGCCTCCGTACACCCATCCCTCTATTGAACCACAGTCAATTTCCAATCACATCGGGTGCCCCAGGTCTCGCTCTGAGACCTGGGATAGAGAACCGCACATCAACTACCGTCTCAGATCACCACCACATTGGGTGGCGGGTGGCACAGGTCCTAAGAAAGTCGGCTTAACCAAGAACTCGGGTGCCCCATATCCCCCGCAGTTGGGGATGTGGGATACGACAAACTTTACCGACCAAGAAACTATCGGCAGGTGGCCCAGTCATCTTCTCAATGCGACACAGAAAGGTCTGTGCCCCATTCATCGCGGCTTCATCGCGATGAGTGGGATTTCAGTCAGCCACGACGACTGCTTCCCGCTCCCCATCCGCCGCTCCGCTCCATCGAGTTCGTCAGAATATCGTTGATTCGCGTCAGGTGACCCTCGCCCTTCCAGCGCAGCCACTCCAGCACCTGCATCAATCTCTCTATCTCACAACGCTGTCGAGCTCGGCGCGGACTCGCTGCATGATGCCGAGATAGTAGGCAAGATTGTGGATGGAGTTTAGCGTTGCAGCCAGCGGCTCGCCGCATTGCACCAGGTGGCGCAGATACGCGCGCGAGTAGCGGCGGCAGACCATACAGTCGCAGTTCGGGTCAGGTGGGCCCTGGTCTTCGGCGTACTGCTTGTTCTTGATGTTGAGGCGGCCCTGGCTGGTGAAGAGCAGAGCGTGGCGGGCAGCGCGGGTGGGCAGAACGCAGTCCATCATGTCGACGCCCATACGCGCGTACTGCTCGATCTCATCGGGATATCCGACGCCCATCACGTAGCGGGGCTTGTCCTTTGGCAGCAGGGGAAGAACTTCGCTGATGACTTCCATGGTGAGTTCGCGCGGCTCGCCGACGCTGAGGCCGCCGATGGCATAGCCGTCGAAGTTCATCTCAACGAGACATTCGGCGGACTCACGACGGAGGTCGTGATACATACCGCCCTGGACGATGCCAAAGAGATTTTGGGATCGGCCTTCGAAGTGGTCGTGCCATGGTACTTCGTGCTGATGGGCGCGGAAGTGATCGAGAGAGCGGCGTGCCCAGGCCATCGTGAGGCGCAAGCTTTCTTCGGCGCGCGCCCGGTCGGCTGGATATTCGGTGCACTCGTCGAAGGCCATGCAGATATCTGCGCCGAGAACGATCTGCACATCCATGGAGTGCTCGGGCGTGAAGAAGTGGCTGGAGCCATCGAGATGCGAGCGGAATCGAACGCCTTCGTCGGTGACTTTGCGGAGTTGCGTGAGGCTGTAGACCTGAAATCCGCCAGAGTCGGTGAGCATGGCACGCGGCCAGCTGATAAAGCGATGAAGGCCGCCCATGCGGCGAATAGCTTCGTGTCCAGGGCGGAGATATAGGTGGTAGGTATTTCCGAGAATGATCTGCGCGCCGAGCGATTCAACGATGTCCTGCGGAACGGCCTTCACGCTGCCTGCGGTGCCAACGGGCATGAACACCGGAGTCGCGACGGTCTGATGCGGCAGATCGATCTGCGCGAGGCGGCCGCCAGATTCCGTTGTGTTGAGCAGCTTGAAGGAGAGGCTCACTTGCCTATTCTATCGGGCGGTAAATGCTATTACTTGGCGCCGCCGAATTGAAGCTGAAGTCCGGCGCGGGCAAGCCGCGGAGTGGCGAGTGTGGTGTTGGGGGTCTTGGAGACTTCGATAGCGCGGTCGAAGAGATTCTCTCCGGAAGCAAAGAGTTGGAGATGCGGGCCGAAGTTGTGGGATGCGTATGCGTCGAGGCGGAAGTAGCTGTGCAGCGGGAAGAGGTTTGCATCATCGTCATATTGACGGCCGCTGATGCGGCTCTGCAGGCTCAATGTGCCGAGACGCGGTTCGAAAGCTCGCAGATTCAGGGTCCCCATGTTGCGAGCTACCTCAGGGATCCAGTTGCCGAGATCCTGCGAGCCGCGTGAAACGACCGCGTGCGCGTACTGATAGCCGCCGTCGAGGGCGAACCAGCGCCGGGGGGCAACTTCGAAGTCAACGCTGAGTCCGCGGCTCTCGATCTGGCCGAGGTTCTGGCGCTTGAGAAGAAGCGGTGACGCGGGATCGATGGTGACGGCAACGATGGGGCGATTGACCTGCGTATCGAAGTAGCTGGTGCGGATGGTTCCCCAGCGACCTTCGCTGGCGATACCGAATTCCCATCCCGTTGCGCGTTCGCTAAGAAGCGAGGAATTGGCCAGAGTGAGTTTGCTGCCGACTTGCGTGGAGCGGTAGAGCTCGCTGGGCGTGGGGGCACGGAAGGCCCGGAAGCCGGATCCGGATAGGGCGAAATGGCTTCCGAGTTTGCGCGAGATGCCAAGGCGCGGGTCGAAGATGCGCTCGCTGACGGAAGGGGGCTGCGCGGGGGAGGGGACCCACGAGGAGCCATTCCACACGACCTGATGAGCGTCGTAGTTCTGGAACCAGTCGAGGCGGCCGGAGGCGGTTGCGGTCCAAGCGCGATGGGTCCACATGGCCTCCGCGTAACCGGAGGAATCGCGCTGATGATCGTGGAGGTTGCTAAGGGTGGAGGTTGAGAAGACTTCTTCGCGATCCCAGACGCGGACGTCATGAACATCGGCGCCGGCGACAATAAGGAATTCTGCACCGATCGGCTGATTCCAGTGGGCTGCTGCGCCAAGTTCGTTGTCAGGAACGAGAGTGAAGCGGGTGGGGCTTTCGCTGCAGCGGAAGGTGCACGCGGGATTGGAAACAGATGCGCTGGAGATGCTGGAGAAGGTCTGGCGATAGTGCTCGGTCGATCCATAGAGACGGAGTGTTGCGGTCGCATTGCGCGGCGCCTGCCAGTCGGCTCCGGTGGAGTACCGCCAGAGACGTGTACCGTTCTTCTGGTAAGGTGTGCCGTTGTCGCGGGCTTCGTTGAAGCCGCTGCCGCGGATGAAGAGGCGCAGGGGGCCACTGCTGTGGTCCATGTACAGGAGGCCGTTCTGGCCGTGCATGTTCGAAGGCGTGTCGATGGGCCCGCGCTGCGACGGAGCAAGCTGGATGAAGCCATCGGTGCCGAGCACGCCGCCGGAAGCAAGAATTCCCCATACGCCGAATTTGGTCTCGAGAAGAGCACTGGTCTCGTAGGTGCCGAAGCCGCCGTAGCTGGAGCGCCACTCACCGGTGGCTGTGGAGGGACGTTCGGGAACGATGTTCATCACGCCGCCGATGGCGCTGGAGCCGTATAGGTCGCTGGCTCCGCCGCGCAGGACTTCGATGCGATCGATGGCTAGCTCGGGCGTTTCTTCCCAATGAATCCAGCCGCCGACTGCATCGTTGAGGGGAACATCGTCCTGTGTGACCAGCGTACGGCTCGCGGATGTGGAGCCGAGGCCGCGCAGGCTGACGCCTTGCGATGTGGGATTGGCAACTAGTGAGCTCGAGCGGCGGAAGAGCTCAACTCCGGGAAGCTGGCGCACCTGTGCGTCTACGGTGAATCCGGCGGTGCTGCTCAACGCGGATTGCGAGAGTGTGCGCGTGGTTACCGAGCTCTCAAGCGATGCAAGGGGCGCGCGATAGGCAGTGACTGTGACCTGTTGGCTTGCTCCAGCGGGGTCGAGCTCAACGGTGATGTTTGCGCTGGCTTCGAGGAACTTGTCCGCGAACCCTTTTGTCACGACGCGCAGCCGGCAGGGAATGCGGCAGGTGATGGTGAGTTGACCGTTGGTGTCGGTATGTCCGAGAAAGTGACCGCCTGCTTCCTGGATATCCGCTCCGGGAATGGATGCGCCGGATTTGTCGACGACGCTGACGGTGAGGGAGACGGGCTTCTGAGCGGAGAGGACGAGTGAAGTTACGAGCGCAAAGATCAGCGTCAGTGCGAGGCTACGAGCGAGCCGCAGTCCGCCACCGGTCGTTCTTGATTGGCACAACGGCATCGACATCACCTTTGCGAGTGGTCCGGAGCGAGTGGAGCAACTCCGTGACAGTCTTTCTAGAGCCTGGAATCAAAAGCTGTGGGGCAATCTCGGCGAGAGGTACCAACACAAATGCACGTTCGGATATGCGCGGGTGAGGAAGCTCGAGGCCAGGCTCATTCAGTTCAAGACTGTTCCATAACAGGATATCTAAATCGAGGGTACGCGGCCCATTGGGGATTCCCGCACTACGATCCCGGCCAAATTCTTTCTCTATGGAGAGCAATTTATTGAGAAGCGTTCGAGAATCCAGATCTGTTCCGAGAGCCACGACAGCGTTGAGAAACAGAGGCTGATCAGAGAAACCGACGGGCTCAGTTCTATAGAGGGAGGATTGTTGGTTGACGTTGCCCAGAGAGCCAAGTTGCTGCACAGCCGCGACGAGAGTATCTATGGGCTGACCTGCGGGGCTGGGCAGGTTGGCACCGAGTGCGATGTAAGCGGTGTGCATGGGGTTAGAGTACCCCCGAGGCTCGGACGGGTGTTCAGCGATTGGGGTTATCCGCCATTTGCCTGGCGACAGAACGAATGCGCAGGAGTGCGCCGGCGAGCGCTGCAAGGCCAGCGAACCAGACGGCGAAGATGGCACGTACGGCCCACGCTGGTGCTTCTCCTACGCGGCGGAGGAGGAAAGGGAGGAAATTCCAGCAGGTGATGTGGACGTAATCCCAGAGGTCCTGCGTCATGGGCAGGTTGTTCAGTCCCCAAGCGTTCATTTTCCCCAGGGCAAAGGCGAGGATGCTTTTGGCGCGGAGCGCAAGAACCCACGTGGGGTGGCCGAGGGTTTCCTGCTGATAGATCTCCAAGGGAAGCCAGAACATCAGGGATTCTAGCTGGATGATGATGCTGGCGGTGAGCAGGAAAACTCCAGCGATCCGGACGGAGCGACCGGTCTCACGGCGAAATTTGAGCAGCAGCGGTATTGCGGGGAGAGCGACGAGTTCGACTGCGGTGGAGACATAGCGATCTCCCCATGCGAAGTCGCCCGCCCAGGCGAAGTAGCGGGCATAGAAGCTAAGGTAGGCGAGAAGCATAAGGCCAGAGGCGCTGGCATAGGCGCACACAACGGGCGGCATGCGACGCCAATGCAGGACGACCAGAACCAGTGCGAGGACGATCAAAGGATCGAAGAGGAAGATGGACTTCTCAGGGGCGAATAGAGCGCCGAGGAAGCCCTGGTGCCAGGGTGTTGTCCAGGGCCAGTTTCGGGGGAGGCTGGGATCTCGGGCAATGGTTTCTTTGGCAACGAGGCCGGCATAAGTAGTGGTCCATGACCCGAAACGATGGTATTGGTACGCACGATCGAGAAAGCCGAAGAAGGAGAAGACGGGGATGGCAGTAAAGGTGTAGGAACGGATGCGCTCGAGTAACACGCGGCCGCGGTGGCCATTTAACCAGAGGACAAGAAGAACGAATAGGGCTCCGGCGAAGAGGTCCATGCCGGTCGTGATGCGGGTGAGCAGGTTCAACCCGAATGCGCCGGTGCCGATGAGCAGAGCGCGCCGGCTACCGGTGCGAAGCCATTCGTATTCGAACGCAAAACCGGTGAGGGTTAGAAGGCAGATGTAGTTGTTCTCCTGCATGTTCTGCGTGTAGTGGAGGTGTGTGGTGGCGAGCAGGAAGGCGAGCACTCCTGAGGTGGATTGATTGGCGGAGAAGCCGAAATCTTGTAGCAGCTTGAAACAGACGAGGGCGGTGAGAACCGCGATGACGATCTGGGTGAGATAGACAACTACTATGTCGCGGACGGTGGGGTCGGTGTCGCCGTAGCGAGCGAAGATGGGGAGCTTGTCGATGGCTGTGCCGAGGATGTCGGACGGCAGCATCAGGATGGATTGACCGATGCCGAACCAGCTTTGAAGGGAGCCGTTGCGCCCATGGACGCCGAATTCGGGATATTCGGCGGGGAAGACAGGCGGTTCTGAAGTCCAGAATGAGTGCGCCGACTGCAAGCGATGCGTTGTGTCAGAAGTGCCGAGCTCGCCGGATTGTACAACGAAGGCAATGAGGGCAGCTGCAAGCGCGAGAAGGAAGACCGGATTGCTGAATCGAGAGGATCGAGCGGCAGCCATGCGATATCGTGAGTGCTTGCGCGGCACCCTAGAACTCATGGTAACTGTCGGTCTGCTTCAAGCGATTTGATTGTGAGACTCGGCAGGATCGCCTTCCGGCTTATCTGGTAGCATCATTTTTCGGAGAATACCCTGGCATGGATGGTCTCAATAGTGCGGGTCTAGGCGCCCGCCGCAATGAAGATATCGCTCTCGATCTGCTCAAGTTTGTTGCGGGAACTGCGGGTGTCGGACGTCCCGCCGCGGGTTCTACGGGTTTCAGCGGCGCCTCGGCCGCCAAGCCGGAAGAGCACGTGACCCAGCTGCTCGAACTATACGGCCGTTGCTTGAAGGCAGTGGAAGGTAAAGGGGCATAGAAGATCGGAAGCCAAGGCAAACTGCGCGTGGCGGTTGTGGGAGCCGGCGCGTTCGGGCGCAATCACCTCCGTGTCTATCGTAAACTGGAGACAGCGGGTGAAGGCGTTTTGCTGGTCGCGGCGGTTGAGCCAGATCAAGCGCGCGCTGCAGATGCGTCGGCGAAGTATGCGATTCCGGTATTTGGAACGATCGAAGAGTTGCTGAGTGCGGATCTGCATGTGGGTGCTGCGTCGGTCGCGGTTCCGACCGTTCATCATGCTTCCGCAGCTACGGCACTGCTTGGGGCAGGGATCGACCTGCTGGTGGAGAAGCCTCTTGCTTCCACGACAGCAGAAGCCGATGAACTCATCGCCCTGGCCGAGAAGAACGCGCGCATTCTGCAGGTCGGACATCTGGAGCGCTTCAATCCTGCTGTGCTGGCGGTAGTGCCGCAGTTGAAACGGCCGATGTTCTTCGAGGCGCATCGACTGTCTGTTTTTACGCCGCGATCGCTGGATGTAGACGTCGTGCTCGATCTGATGATTCATGACCTCGACGTTGTGCTGACGATGGCGAACTCACCGGTGCGCGAGGTACGCGCGGTAGGGCTGCCGATCCTTTCGCCGAAGGTAGATATCGCGAACGTGAGGGTGGAGTTTGAATCGGGTTGCGTCGCAAACTTCACGGCGTCACGGGTGTCAACGGAACGAGTGAGGAAGCTGCGCTTTTTCCAGCCGCGCAGTTATGTGTCGATTGATTATGCCCGGCAGGATCTGCTGGTGATTCGGCTGGATGCCAACATTGCTCCGGAAATCGCATCTGCTATTGCAGATGGACGAGTCGATCCTGCAGTGATGGCGCAGATTGCGGCTGCGAATACGGCGGGAGTGGCAGGTCAGGGTGCTAGCCCGAATCCAGGGCTATCGTTTTTGAAACCGCCGGTGACGCCGGGCGAGCCACTGCGGCTGGAGATTGAGTCATTCATCGAGTCTGTGCGCACCCACCGCGAGCCGCTGGTTACGGCGCGGCAGGGGCGCAATGCTCTGGCCCTGGCGCTAGATATTCAGGCAGCGATGGTGGCCCATGCGCACAGGGCGGGGCTGGGAGATTTCTTTTCGCAGACTTCTTAGCCTGGAGCCGGTAGCCTGTAGCTGCCGGCTTTGCAAATGATCTCGAGGCCAGGCACGCCGACATGCCATTTGCTTATGCAATTCCCAGCAGGCGGTTGACGAAGCCTACGATGTACTTCCATGCGAGATAGTAAGCGGTCATGGCTACCGCGAGGAACAGCGCTATGAGCGTATAGGGTACTGTGACGGCGTTGAACCAGGTGACTGAGCTAGAGGCGAGCGTGAGCACTCCGCCGTAGGTTGCGATGACGGCTCCAGCAGGCATGAGGAGAAGTGGCAGAAATGCACCGTGAACGCCGAGGGGCAGATGAGTGCGGTCACGGGTCCACTCCCACAGAATGTTCCACACGCCCCAGAGGGCTGGTACGAGAGCCATGGGAAAGACGAGACCGCGCTCAATGGGGAACGAAACCTGCATGCCAACCCTGAGCACGAGGAAGGCGACCAGCAGCAACGGGAGTACCAGCGTGGGTACGAGCGTCCCTGCCATGAAGGCCCGGAGGTAAGGATGCGAGTTCATAAATGCCTCACTTTCTGCGGGACGGTTCCGCGCGGTCACAGGTAGTAGAGGATCACTGGGATGGTGCGCGGAGCCATGGTTGCGAATGCGAGCAATGCACCACCGAGAGCCCAATCAAACCAAGGCACACTGGCGGCACCTCGCGAAGCTTGCTCGTCCATGCGACGTAGCATGGCAGGCCACAGATCGCGATTCAATTCGGGCTGGTCCACAACGGGCCGCATCGCATCTCGCAGCAACCGCTCCATCGGATCCCCTTCCTGATCCTTGATTCCTGTTTTCTGATTTTTGTTTGTCATGGTGTGATCCCCTGTTGACCCAGATCTTTTCGTAAGAGTCGCAATGCGCGAAAGACTCGCAGCTTTACCGCGCCGGTCGAAATACCCAAGGCGTCTGCAACTTCCTTGTGCGGTCGTTCCTCGACTACGGCGAGAAGGGCTGCGACACGGAGCTTGGCGGGCAGGCGGGCGAAGGCCTGAACGATTTTTCTCCGAACCTCAGCGCTGATTGCAGGGTCGCTGCCTGCTGGTGTTGGAACGGTGTCCCATAGTTCTGGCGCCATGCCTGACTCCGGTTTTTGACGTCGCAGCCAATCGAGCGCGGCGTGGGTTGCAATACGGCGGGCCCATGGTTCGAATCCGCGTTCCGGATCGAAGCGCGCGTGCGCCTGATGCATTCGCCAGAAGGCTTCGATGGTCACGTCTTCAGCTGCGGATGGTTCACGCACAATGCGCAGCACCCAGCCTTGGACGGCGCGTTGATGCATGCGGAACAGCGTCTCAAAGGCGTCGACATCGCCGTGCCTGAACCTCGAGAGGACGCCGTCTGCATCGTCCTGCATCTGCGATTCCTTTCTGCCTATCTTTGCGTGAGGCGTCGCGGAAAGGTTACACCTGCTGAGGCTTGACGCACAGAAAAGCGATTTTCCAGAGCAGTTTGGGGGCGTATTGCACTTGACCGAGGTGGGGGACGGAGATTACCGTTGGCTCCCGGCGGGAGTAGATAGCGTTTACTGGCTTTGGAATCAAGTGAGTACGCCCGACCCAAGAGGAACACGATGAAGACCTTTCGCATTGCTTCTCTTTTGTTCTGCGCCGCTGTGATGACCGCAGTTGCGCAGGAGAGTCAAAAGACGCCCTTTCTAGACACCAGTCTGTCGCCGGAGCAGCGAGCACAGGACATCGTTCATCGCATGACGCTCGAAGAGAAGGCATCGCAACTAGTGAATCAGTCGCGCGCGATACCACGGCTCAATATCCCGCAGTACGACTGGTGGAGCGAGGCGCTGCATGGCGTGATCAACCAGGGCACGACGGAGTTTCCCGAGCCGGTAGGACTTGCGGCGACATTCGATCCAGCGGCGATTCACAAGATGGCAGAGGTGATCAGCACCGAGGGTCGGATCAAGAATGCGCAGGCTGTCCGCGAGAAGCGCGAGAACATGTTTTTCCAGGGACTGGATTTCTGGTCGCCGAACATCAATATCTTTCGCGATCCCCGCTGGGGTCGGGGGCAGGAGACCTACGGGGAAGATCCGTTCCTGACGGCTCGGATGGGTGTCGCGTTCGTGAAGGGGATGCAGGGAACCGATCCGAAGTATTACAAGACGATCGCCACGCCGAAGCATTATGCAGTCCACAGCGGGCCAGAGTACACGCGGCACACGGCCGACGTGAAGGTAAGCAAGCACGATGAACTGGATACGTACCTGCCGGCGTTCCGCGCAACCGTGACCGAGGCGAAGGCCGGATCGGTGATGTGCGCTTATAACAACATCAACGGCGAGCCCGCGTGCGCCAGCCAATTCCTGCTCGAGGATCAGCTCAGGGGCAAGTGGAAGTTTCAGGGCTACGTGGTGTCGGATTGCGGCGCGGTCGTCGATATTTTCCGCAACCATCACTTCAAGCCGTCGCAGCCGGCAGCCTCGGCGATCAGCCTGCAGCGCGGAATGGATAACGAATGCGCTGATGGCGGATTTCTGGTGAAGGGTGACAGTGACTACAAGGCCTACGTGGATGCAGTGAAGCAGGGTTTGCTGAAAGAGAGCGAGATCGACAAGACACTGGTTCGGCTCTACACCGCGCGCATCAAGCTCGGCATGTTCGATCCACCAGAGATGGTGCCGTATTCAAAGATCAGCGAGAGCGAACTGAACAGCGCTGCGAATCGCGAGTTGGCTCGAAAGATCGCGAATGAGTCGATGGTGCTGCTGAAGAACGATGGTGTTCTTCCGCTGAAGAAGGGTGTCAAGATCGCGGTGATTGGGCCTTTGGCGAATCAGACGAAGGTGCTGCTGGGCAATTACAACGGACAGCCGACGCACACGGTGTCGATTCTGGAGGGAATCAAGAAGGAGTTCGCGGGCGACACGGTGACGTATGTGGCGGGGACGCAGTTTCTCGGGCACGACGCCTCGCCAGTGCCTGCGTCGGCGCTGAACGTGGATGGGAAGCCGGGGATCAAGGTGAGCTTTTCGAAGCTCGATATGAGCAATATAAATAATCCTGAAGCCATGAAGCCGGTTGCGACGCGGGTTGATCCCACGCTGGACGCTGGGGCGAAACCGCTGCCGCCGGAGACGGCGAATGTTCGACCGCTGGTGATGCGCTACGAGGGAACGTTGACCGCGCAGGAGACTGGAGATTACGCACTGGGGTTGAAGGCGAGCGGGTTCTTCCGCATGCAGCTCGATGGCAAGAACGTCACTTCAGCGTATGATGCTGATCCTTCGGAGCCGAAGCTCGGGCAGGTTCACCTTGAAGCCGGCAAGCCTGCAAAGCTGCAGGTGGACTATACGGCGCCAGAGAAAGGAAACCCTGCTGCGGTTCTGGTTTGGAACAAAGTTGATTGGGAGCCGAAGCCGGAGGCAGTTGAAGCAGCGAAGAAGGCTGACGTCGTTGTTGCGGTTCTCGGCATTACCAGTGAACTGGAAGGCGAAGAGATGCAGGTGAGCGTTCCGGGATTCAAAGGTGGTGACCGCACCAGCATCGATCTGCCGAAGGCGGAAGAGGACTTGCTGAAGGCTGTTGCTGCGGCCGGCAAGCCGGTTGTTCTGGTGCTGACCAATGGCAGCGCACTGGCGGTGAACTGGGCGAACGAGCACGCCAATGCGATTCTGGATGCATTCTATCCGGGTGAAGAGGGCGGCACGGCAGTTGCTGAAACACTCTCGGGAAAAAACAATCCTGCGGGAAGGCTGCCAGTTACGTTCTACAAGAGCGTCGATGATCTGCCGCCGTTCGAAGACTACGCGATGAAGGGGCGGACCTACCGGTACTTCACGGGGACACCGCTGTATCCGTTTGGATATGGGCTGAGCTACACGAAGTTTAGCTACAGCGATCTTAATGTTGGAAATACGAGTGTCAAAGCAGGCGATCCAGTCACCGCTGATGTGGTGGTGAAGAACGATGGAAGCCGTGATGGCGATGAGGTGGTGCAGCTGTATCTCAAGTTCCCGGACACTCCGGGCGCACCGCTGAAGGCGCTCCGCGGATTCCAGCGCGTGCATATCCCTGCGGGCGCATCGGAGAAGGTTCACTTCGAATTGAAGGATCGCGACCTGAGCATGGTTACCGAGGCTGGCGAGCCGGTGATTGCCGAAGGCGACTACTCTATGTTCGTTGGCGGTGGACAGCCGGATACTTCGGCACAGACGTTAAGCGCGAAATTTCATATCAACGGAACTAAGACTCTACCGGAATAGCAGCTCGATTCTTTGAAAAGGAGCGCCCCCTTGTGGGGCGCTCCTTTTTGTTGATGGGTATCTCGAGGTACAGTGCGGTCTGATTGCATGGAGTTGTCCTTTCACGTTCAGGAACATTCCGCGAACGGGCGGTGTCTACATTGAGCACAGTGGTTCTGATGGGAATGAACGGAGCGAGCAGTAACTCCGCTGACGCGCCGCCGTTGATTGGCGGACGGAGCGGATCGGGCAATTGCGCCCAGAGATGATCCTCGCCTCCCATCAGCTTAGCTGCTGATTGGAGGCTGATCATGTTTGAAGACTCGACATTCGAATCGACGGGGAAGATCAAGACGCGCAGCCGGCGATGGATGGTTGCGACACTGACGCTGAATGGGACGATTCTCGCGATTCTGATTCTGATGCCGTTGATTTATCCGGATGCGCTGCCACAGCGCGCGTTGATCTCGCTGGTTGTTGCGCCTGAAGCGCCGAAAGCCGAGGTCCGAACGCAGCCGATTAGAGTGCAGCCTGCACGACCACACAACTTCACCGAGTTCGATCGAGGAAAGCTCATTGCGCCAGGCGTCATTCCGCGCACCCCGCTGGCTCCACTGCTTGCTGAGTTGCCGTTCAGCCCCGGAGATCTCGGCGATGAGAACGGGCAGGGTGTCCCGGGTGGTACTGGAACTGGAGTTTTCAACGGTCGTCCAGTCACAGTGGTGCACCCACCCGTTCCCGCATCGATCCATCTTTCTTCGAAGCTGGTGGAAGGAAATCTTATCTACAAGAGCGTTCCGCAATATCCAGTGATCGCGAAGGCCTCACACACGGAAGGAACAGTGGTTCTGCAGGCGATGATCTCGAAGACAGGCACGATCGAGGGCTTGCACGTGATCAGCGGGTCGCCGATGCTGCAGCAGGCGGCGATCGATGCGGTGAAGACGTGGCGCTACAGGCCGTACATGTTGAACGGGCAGGTGGTCGAAGTAGAGACGACGGTGAATGTGATCTTCAAGCTGCAATGAACGAGAGCAGATGTTGATCAGGTCTCCACTTCCGAAGCGGGCGCATCCAACCCGATGCGCCCGTTCTCTGTAGGGCTCAAAGTGGCGCTGAGCACGTGCCATCGGCGACAATCGCTGATGCTATGCCAAAACTGAACCGCCGCGAATTTCTGATGTCTGTCTCCGCTGCAACACTCGCAACAGCAACTACGGGTTTCTCAGCATCCAGCAAAAGGAGAGTGTTTGTCGCTTCGAATACGGCTGAAGGGATACGCTCGTTTGATTGGAATGCGGCCACAGGGGATTTGACCGATGCTGGCGTTGCCGCAAAGGTCGACATGGTCGACTGGATCTGCTTCTCGCCCGATCGCAGATTTCTGTATGCCGCCTGCGAGGTCGACAGCTTCAACGGGAAGCCGACGGGCGAGCTGGCCAGTTTTCGCGTTGCGGATGGAAAACTGGAGCAGCTTTCAGGAGTGAGCTCGGCGAGCAAGGGCACATGCCACTGCGCGCTTGACCACACGGGGAAGGTTCTGATCTCGGCTGATTACGGAGGCGGCAGCGCGGCGAGTTTCAAGGTGACAGATGGCAAGCTCAGCCCGCTGGTATGGAGCGAACACTACACAGTGCATGGGCCGAATCCGGAGCGTCAGGAGGCTGCACATGCGCATTTCGCGTCGTTCTCGCCGGACAACCGGTTCGCCTATGTGAACGATCTCGGTGGCGACATGATTCACATCTATACGTTCTCGACAGAGACAGCCGAGTTGAAGAGCGCCGGGGCGTATCACTCCGCGGCGGGTGCAGGGCCGCGCACGCTGCACTTCCATCCCAATGGACGCATTGCTTATTCGATGAACGAGATGGCATCATCTGTCGATATTTTGAAGTGGAACGAGACGGATGGCAGCCTGAGCCGGATCACGACTGTGAACCTGCTGCCGCCCGATGCGCCGCTTCCGGACAAGAAAGATGCGCCGCAGGGCAATACGGGCTGCGATACGGTGATCACGAAAGATGGGCGATTCGTCTACTTTGCAAACCGTGGGACGGATTTTCTGTACAGATTCAAGGCGGACCCAACGTCGGGCGCGTTGACGCCGATGGAGAAGACAGGGACTGGCGGGAAGACTCCGCGCAACTTTACTCTCGATCCCTCAGAACGGTGGATGCTGGTCGCGGATCAGAATTCAAATAATCTGGCGGTGTTTGCGCGGGATGGGAAGACGGGCAAGCTGGCGAAAGAGGCCAAGAAGGTGGATTGCCCGACGCCGATGTGCATTCTGTTTGCCTGATCCAAGCCGAGCAGCGAGGTGTAAGAGACAGCTAGGCGCCGATGAGAGCAGGGCGTCTCATGGCCGCGACGGTGAGGCGTTCGTCTGCGGGCTCTGTCGCGGGTTCGGCGGGAACGTGCACCATCTCCCATGTGGAGCGATCTTTCATTAGCTTGGCGACTAAGGCGGTGTGCATGGCGTGGCCGGCGCGCTCGGCTACGACCAGGCCTTCGATGCGACGTCCGGCAAGCGCAAGGTCGCCGATGAGATCGAGAACCTTGTGTCGGACGTACTCATCGCTGAAGCGGAGAGGGCCGTTCTCAGGGCCATGAGGCCCGAGGACAATTGCGTTTTCTTCGCTGGCTCCGCGAATCAGGCCCATGTCGCGTAATTTCTTTTCATCTGCTTTGTATCCGAAGGTGCGCGCCGGGGCGATGAAGGTGCCGTAGGTTTCAGCGGCAAGGTCGATGCTGGTTTGCTGACGGCCGATCGGGGCGGGGAAGTCGATGGTGTACTGAATGCGATAACCGGAACCGGGATAGAGGCCGATGAACTTGTCACCTTCCCGAACTTCGATGGGGCGGAGTACCTTGATCGACTCGCGCTTGCGCCGCTGCGTTTTGATGCCGGCGTCGCGGAAGGCTTGAACATAAGGAAGAGCGCTGCCATCGAGAATTGGAAGTTCGAGGTTGTCGAGCTCGACGATGACGTTATCGATGCCCATGCCGATGAGGGCGCTAAGAAGGTGCTCGGTGGTGGAGATAAGCACGCCCTGGCGCATGAGGCTGGTGGCATAGCTGACTTTAGCGACGTTTCGACCTGTCGCGGGGATCTCGAAATTGTCGAGGTCCGTACGGCGGAAGACGATGCCTGAGCCCGCAGGGGCCGGCAGCAGCCGCATGGTGACAGGAGCGCCGGAGTGCAGCCCTACCCCAGTGAACGCCAGCGGGGCGACAATGGTCTGTTCCAAGTGAGCGGATTGAACCAAGCTTATAACTCCAAAGAGATCCGGTTACAACAAACCAGGGAACGTAACCGTAAGATTAGACGCGAAATAGACGGATCCAAGTGTGTCAATTCTGCAACACCGTGTGTATTTCATTGCCAGAATGGATAGTGGCGGTCGCGAACTCTCGAGGAATGAGCGGAATAGCCGAAGCACCCCGAAGTAATCTGAGCGCAACCAATCCGGGTGCCCGGTACCGCCGGAGTTAACCAAGGGGTTAGAAATTGCTGGAGATTGTCGCCTGGATTTCGCTTGGAGTCGCATTTGCCTATGCATTGTTCATCGTGGCAGACGAGGCGAAACGTCCTCAGAAGATGACCGTCATGAACGTAGTCTGGCCGATCTCAGCCCTTTACTTCAGCGTGCTTGCGGTCTGGGCGTACCTGCGCTGGGGGCGCCCAAAGACGAAAGCAGCCATGGAGCAGTCCGAGCTCCTCCACAACGGCTCGCATCGCGGGCACGCAGAAGATGGCAGATCAATGCCGGAACCTTCGCAGGTTGCGGTCGGAACCAGCCACTGTGGGGCTGGTTGCACAATCGCCGATGTGGCCTGTGAGTTCGCAATCGCAGCGGCCGGGATTACGCTGCTCGGATCAGTGCTTTGGGCTGAGTACGCGATTGATTTTGTGGCCGCATGGGCCGTGGAATCGTCTTTCAATACTTCAGCATCAAGCCGATGCGCAACCTGGGCCCGATGGAGAGAATTGTCGCCGCTATCAAAGCCGATACGCTCTCGATTCTTGCCTTTCAGGTAGGCATGTACGCGTGGATGGCGCTGGTCTATTTTGTACTATTCCCGGAGCAACACCTGAAGCCGTTTGATCCACGGTATTGGCTCATGATGCAGATCGGCATGATCTGCGGATTCGCCACCAGCTATCCGATGAACTGGTGGCTAATTCGAACTGGATTGAAAGAGGCGATGTAGAAATAGGCCCAGAGGGCAGAACTCAGCGAATCTATACTGAGATCCATCACCCACGTTCCATGGCAGCGAGCACCGCGTCCGCGAATTGCGTTGTACCGCATGTACCGCCCACGTCGCGGGTGAGGCTTTTGCGCTCGGCGTAGACGCTTTCGAGGGCCTTCTGCAGCCTGGCTGCAGCCGCCGACTCATTCAGGTGGTGCAGCATCAGAATCGCAGACTGGAGCAGCGCCGTTGGATTGGCGAGATCCTTCCCGGCGATGTCGGGCGCGGATCCGTGCACGGCTTCGAAGATGGCGCATTCGTGGCCGAGGTTGGCCCCGGGTACGAGCCCGAGTCCGCCGACGAAGGCGGCGCAGAGATCGCTCACGATATCGCCATAGAGATTTTCCAGCAGCAGCGTGTCGTACTGGTAGGGATTCATGACGAGCTGCATGCAGGTGTTGTCGATGATGTGCTCGCCGTAGAAGATCTCGGGGTACTCCTCTGAGACCTTGCGCGCGCAGCGCAGAAACAATCCATCTGAAAGCTTCATGATATTTGCTTTGTGGATGGAGTGGATCTTCTTGCGCCCGTGCTTGCGCGCGTAGTCGAAGGCGAACTTCGCGATGCGGGTTGAACCCTTCTCGGTGATGACCTTGATGCTTTCGACGACGCCAGGCACGACCTCGTGCTCGAGACCTACGTACTCGCCCTCGGTGTTTTCGCGAACGATGATTAGGTCCACCCCGGGCCACTTGGTTTCAAGGCCGGGAAGGTTGCGAATGGGCCGAAAATTCGCGAAGAGGTCAAACTGCTTGCGCAGCGTGACATTGATGCTTTTGAAGCCGCCACCAATTGGGGTAGTGACGGGTCCTTTAAGCGCGACTTTGTTGCGGGCAATCGAGTCGCTGAGGTCGGCGGGGATGTACTCGCCGAAGATTTCGAACGCTTCAGCTCCGGCCGCGAAGCGTTCCCACTCCCACTTGACGCTGGTGGCTTCAAGGATGCGGACGACGGCGTGGGTGACTTCGGGGCCAATGCCGTCGCCGGGGATAAGAGTGACTTTATGAGTTTTCGATTCAGGCATGGGGTTAGCTGCTAGCTTCTAGCTCCTAGCCATTAGCTTATCTGTACAGTCGCGGTCGTCGTAAGTGCAGATGTAGGAGGGCGGTTCTGCGTTGGGCAGTTGAGGTAAATCTTTACAGCCGCGAGACATTTCTCTGACAAGAGATGGAACCCTTCGCGACAGAATTGTCCGATGGATGGAGCCAACCAACCATGACGAGCCTGGCCGCGCTTAGAAATGCATGGGAGGATCTCGCGGAGGAGGACGCTCTCGGGGCGATCTTGACCGATCCGTCGAGAACGGGCGGGCGTTGGGATCTCAGCGAGTTCATGCAGACCGGAGAAGTGGAGATTGAGACGGTTTTGGGACATCTTGCAGGGATCAAACGGGAGCCGGACGTAAGAGGCACCGCGTTGGATTTCGGATGCGGTGTAGGGCGCTTAACGCAGGCAATGGCGTCCAGGTTCGCCGCTTGCATCGGCGTGGATATTTCCATGCAGATGATCCGGAACGCTGAAGCGCTGAATCGGTACACCCATTGTTCCTACCAGCTTGTGACGGGAACCGTCTTGCCCTTTGCGGCGGGGACATTCTCATTCATCTACAGCAACATCGTGCTGCAGCATGTTCCGCGCAAATATGCTGTTGAGTATTTGCGTGAGTTTGGGCGAATCCTCAAGCCGGGTGGGATTCTGGTTTTCGGAGTGCAGGACAGTTTTGCGGCTCCTGATTTCTCTTCGGGGATGGTACGCCTTCGTCACATTCTGCGCATTCGATCGCGAATTCGTGCCGCACTGGGACACTCGGGGGGAGACATGCAGATGCACTTGCTTCCAGAGCGCCTTGTTCGGGATGCAGTGCGTGGCTCGCGAATTGTGGACGTGCAGATGACGAACACGGCGGCAAAGAATTTCAACGGCCAGCTCAGATATCTTGATGAAGCTCCGGCACGCGGATATGTTGGGAAACAATACTGCGTTGTCAAGAACGGATGACTCTGCGTGCGCGAGTGCATTGCATCTGAGTCCGTCTTTACGGTGTAATCGTGACGATGACGCGTTTGTAGCGCGCAATTGGAGGAGTTCCTTTGTCCGCGACCCTGAGTATGAAATGGACGGTCTGAGGATGATCCACTTTGGGAGCGAGGACTGAAAGGTTATTCATGTTCTCCGCGACAGCAAACTTGATCTTTTCTTTCAAGCTTCCCGCTTCGAAGTATTGGAACCAGAGGAAGGTCAGGCTATCTCCATCGGGGTCGGTCGCGTGTGCTTTGAGATTGAGCTCTTCGCCGGAACGTACTGAGAATTTCTCCGGCATGTCGAGAATTGCTACGGGCGGATGGTTGGACGCTTTGTAAGGCTTTGTCGTCCAGTTCATGCGCGCAGCGAAGTCGTTTTGAAAATCATCTCTCCACCTCCAGATGGTGGCTTTGTAGTCTCGAATTGGCTTTTCTCCGGCGTGGCTTGCGCGACCATATTCGCCCGAGACGAACGGCGTAAACTCGTCGAATGCGTTCGTCCAGATCGGGCGAGTTTCAGGTTCGATGGGGACGCCGCCGATAAAGGTATGCGGATCTGAGACATCAACATCGGAACGGTATAGTTCGTAACGGCCGCCCCAGCCGCCCCAATCGGGATGTTGGGGGTCGCTCAGGCCATTGGGAATGAGCGAGAGCCAGGAAGGAGTGTCGCCTTCCATCCCGTAGGCGACATCGGGATATGCTGCCCCAAGTGGTCCACGCCCCTGCTGAATATGCTCGGCTAGCCATTTGTTGCTGATGGTGGTGTTGTCGATTCCAGAAACAAAAGAATTGATTCCAGTCCATGTGGCTGCGCCGTAGTCGCCGCCGGGAGTAACAACGTAGAAGAGTTCGGGAAAGCTTTTGCGGATCCACGGCCCGCTGTCGTCCTGATCGGAGATGGTATAGACCCTGAGCTTTGAGACGAGGCGGTCAACTTCTTCCGGAGACCTGGTCTCGCGTAGCGTGTACAGGGCTTGAGCGAGCGTGTTTACTCCTCCCCAAACTGAGATCCAAAGAGGGCGGTCATCGTTCTTCTCGAGAGCTCGAATGATCCACTGAGATCCTTCCGAGTCTTTTCCCTTGCCGACGCCGCTCATCCCGTATTCAGGGCGGCCACGCTTCACAAGTGCCCGCAGTGCAGCAGCCGTGGGGTATTCCGGATCGTGATGAAGCAAATTCCCATGCACCTTGCCGTAGGCGTTGATGACGTTGTGGATCAGATCGGGAGAGACTGAAGTTCTCTTCCAGGTAGAAGTGGTCGCGATCAGGCCCTCGATGTCGATTACGTCGGAATACAGCACCAGGCGGACCATGCTCTCGGTGGCGTCTACTTCCTCTCAGATAACAGTGAGAACGATAAGGCGTTGTTTATGCAGGCGAGGCAACTGGTGTTTGGAAGCGCTTTGCGCCGCAGCCACATCGACATTAAAAACGAGAGCAACGAGCAATGACACCGATATTGCGGCAGCAATCAGCATGCGCCGGCTCACGAAACTCACGGAAGGCATCCGTTCCATTGAGAGGTCCTCTGAATTCTACGGACCATGATATCCGGGACTTTCCATCACGGATCGTACTCGGGGAGAGGCTACTTCTTGCCCTTGCCGGTGCGGTGGCTTTCGAGCAGGTCTTCGAGCTCTTCCTTGAATTCGCGTACGTCTTTGAAGTCGCGGTAGACCGACGCGAAACGGATGTACGCGACGGTGTCGAGGCCTTTGAGGTGCTTCATGATGAGCTCGCCGATTTCGGAGGTGGTGCGCTCGCGCTCGGGAGCGTCCATGAGGTAGGTCTCGGTGGCGTCCACGACTTTTTCGAGTTGAGTGGAGGAGACGGGGCGTTTTTCGCATGCGCGGAGCAGACCGCTGAGGATCTTCTGGCGATCGAAGCGCTCGCGGCGGCCGTCTTTTTTGACGACCATGTAGGGGATTTCATCGATGCGCTCGTAGGTGGTGAAGCGGCGATTGCACTTCTCGCACTCGCGGCGGCGGCGAATGGAGTCAGCTTCCTTGCTTTCGCGCGAGTCGACGACGCGATCCTGAAGAAATCCGCAGTAGGGGCACTTCATGCTGTGTGAATTCTAAATGCCGCTATCAGCCCGTAGCTGGGAGCCTGTAGCCAGTAGTTCCTAGCTACTAGCTCAGGAAAGGAAGTTGGCGATGGCGTCGACTACTGTTTGCTGCTCGTCTTCGCGGAGTTCGGGGAAGATGGGCAGGGCGAGGACTTCGCGGGCGGCGCGTTCGGATTCGGGGAAGTCGCCTTCGGCATAGCCGAGGCTCTTGAGTGCGTCCTGCATGTGAAGCGGGACGGGGTAGTAGATCTCAGAACCGATTCTGCGGGCGGTGAGGAAATCGCGCAATGCGTCGCGGCGGGCGCAGCGGATGACGTACTGATGCCAGACGTGATGGGCGCCCGGGACCTCGTGCGGGAGGACGATGCCGCTTGAGGGATAGGGGCCGGGATCGGCGAGGCCGACCTGGCGGAAGAGCGTGTCGTAGCGATGGGCGATGGCGCGGCGGGCGTCGGTCCAGCCGGCCACGTACTTGAGCTTGACCTCGAGGATGGCGCCCTGGAAGCCGTCGAGGCGCGTGTTCCATCCGATTTCGTCGTGGTAATAGCGGCGGCGCATTCCGTGCTGGCGAAGCATGCGGGCGCGTTCGGCGATCTGGTCGTCATTGGTGGTGACCAGGCCGGCGTCTCCGGCGGCGCTGAGGTTTTTGGTCGGATAGAAGCTGAATGCGGCGTCGACGCCGAGGGTACCGGCGGCTTTGCCGTTCCATTGGGCGCCCCAGGCCTGGGCGGCGTCTTCGATGAGCTTGAGGCCGAAATCGGCGGCGACTTTGGACAGAGCGTCCCAGTCAGCGCACTGTCCGTAGAGGTGGACGGGGAGGATGGCCTTGGTATTTGCGGCTGCTGGAGTGTCGAGGGCGCACTTGACGGCGCTCGGGTCGAGGTTGAAGGTGACGGGATCGATGTCGGCCAGGATGGGCTGCGCTCCGGCACGGAGAATGGCACTTACGGACGCGAAAAAGCTGAAGGGGGTGGTCAGGACGGCGTCGTCGGGGCCGATCTGGGCGGCGGCGAGGGCCAGCCAGAGGGCGTCAGTCCCGGAAGAGCAGCCGATTGCGTGACTTACCTGGAGCTGTGCGGCTGCGGCGCGCTCAAAGGATGCAACCTGCTCTCCAAGAATGAATTGCTGCGTCTCAAGGACATGCTTGAGGGCGGCAAGGAGTTCTTTGTGAAGGGGCTCGTATTGTCGTTTAAGGTCGAGCATCGGGACGGCTGCTGCCGTCTTGTTCTGGGAGGTTGCTGATTCCGGATGGTCTGGCACAGATCATGGTAACAGCAGGTTCGGGTCGCGATTCGCTACGGCCGAAGTGCCGGATTGTGACGAGAGGCATCCGGGTTAGGAAGAGTTTTGGAGTGGAGAGGTTGAAAAGGTCAGGGAACCGCTATATTGTGATCACATTGCGGGGTTTGGCGGCTCCGGGGCTTCCGATGCCGTCCCCGCCGATTTGTCTTATAACAAGGGCGCAGCGTGTTTGCATCCAACAAATCTAAGTAAAGAAGCAGGAGATCGGCATATGGATAACAAGCCGGCACAGAACATTCAGGACACCTTCCTGAATACAGTTCGCAAAGACAAGACCCCCATTACGATTTATCTGGTCAGCGGCGTGAAGCTAACCGGAAAGATCCGCTCCTTCGACAAGTACTCCGTGCTACTGGAGAACAACAGTCAGGAGCAGTTGATTTTCAAACACGCCATTTCGACCGTGGTGAGCAATCGGAGCGTCATGCATGCTGAGCATCGCCCTGCGTTGACCGGCATGGGGCCCGCCGCAGTTCCGGCGCCCGCACCGCCGGCAGCGAATGCCGAGCAGCGATAAGACAGGGAGCGCCGCAGATTGGC
>Ga0207674_10002726_pt1 | contig 22035 bp, 20 predicted proteins | sample KBSCornC72_FD_184303 | JGI IMG/M metagenome (GOLD analysis project Ga0207674, IMG submission 184303) | Corn rhizosphere microbial communities from Kellogg Biological Station, Michigan, USA - KBS Corn C7-2 (SPAdes) (version 2) | ecosystem: Host-associated > Plants > Roots > Rhizosphere > Soil ...
ACGACCGAGCCGGTCGCCGGGTCGGGCTCCTGCCCGTCGTGGATGGCGCGCGTCTCGAAGTCCATGGCGCGATTCTAGGCCCAGCGCGCCGGGTCGAGGACGGATCCGTCGAGGACGACGCCGAGCACTGCGGGCCGGCCCTCGCTGACCGAGAGTGGGATGCTGTCGCCGCTCGCCCAGTGCGCGATCCGCTCCGGGTCGCCCTGGAGCCGGAGCTCGTCGATCGACACCGACTGCTCGAGCGCCTCGCCCGGATAGGGCGTGCCGGCGCCCCACTCGATGAAGAAGGGCAGCGACGGCTCGTCCGCGGAGCGTTCGAGCCCGGCCATGCGCCAGGTGAGGAGCGTGCCGTCCGGGCGGGCTCGTGACCCATCCGCGATCGCCAGGTCGAGTCGGCCGGCCACCGCGTCGAGGCCGTCGGTCCGCACGCACCAGCCGAGCAGGCGCGGACGCTGCCCTCCGGCGACCCAGCTGCCGAAGCCGGACGCTGCCTCGTCCTCATCGACGACGGCGACGAGCTCGAGATACGTGGCGCCGAGCGGGACGATCCGGTTCGCGGTCCCGAGACCCTGGTGGCGTCCACCTTCGACGGATGCGAGCCCGTGACGCCGCTCGACTTCCTGCGCGGCGGCATCGAGGTCGTCGACCGCGATCAGGACGTGGTCGAGCTCGATCATCGCAACGCCTTCCGCCAGACGGATGGGACGCCGCGCGGGTAGACGATGTCGGTCGCTCCGAGCCACTTGGCGAGACGTCTCGTCGCAGTCGCGATTCCCGGGCCGGCTCCCGCGGGTGCGCCCGGCTCCGCGAACACGCCGAGCACGTTCAGCACGCCGGTCTTGCGGTCGAACGTCGGCTCGATTCGTCCGACCAACCGGTCGCCGCGCAGGATCGGCAAGACGTAGTACCCGTACTCGCGCTTCGCCTTCGGGACGTACATCTCGAGCCGGTAGAAGAAGTCCCAGAGCGCCTCGGCCCGGTCACGGTTCTTGACGAGGCCGTCGAAGGGGGAGAGGAACGTGACCCTCGTTCCGGGCACACGGCCGTCTTCCGCATCCGGGTGCGCTACCGGGCCCTTTTTCGTGAGGCTGACACCCTGGGCGCGTGCCCGCCGCTCGTCGAGGATCCGCCGAGCCTCGGCGAGCGGCACGGTCTCGGTGTCCGGGAAGACGCGCTCGGCGAGGTCCCACAATCGCTGACCCTTGTCCCGTCTCGCGACCGCGATCTTGCCGCGGGCATGGAGCAGCTCGAGCATCCACATCATGTGGGCGCGGGTGCCCCACCAGACGGTGCGCTCGTCTCGACGCGCGGCGTGGTGCTCGAGCTCGCGTGAGGGCAGCGGGCCGTCTCGCTCGAGCTCTCGCATGATGTAGCGCCGGAGCCCCGACTGCTCCTGCATGAAGTTCTTCTGCCATTGCGCCCATTTCGCGTTGCCCCAGGGCGCGCGCATGAGCGCCCTCATGAGCGGGAGGTCCTCGATCGGGTAGATGAACGCTCTGAACTCGAAGAGCTTCCGCTCTTCGATGAGCAGCCGGTCGAGCTCCGTGCGGTCGTACGGGCCGAGCCGGCTCCAGAGGACGAGGTACTGCGGCGGCGCGACGGTCGCGATCGGATCGATCTGCAGGCGCCCCAGGTGACGCACCGTCGACAGGACGTCGGTCGCGGAGCCGTCGAGCAGTTGCGCGCGCACTGCGATGCGCCGCGCTTGGGCCGGTGTGACCTCGGTCACCGGCGGTGTGCCAGGTACTCCAGCAGGTCGGTTCGCGTGAGCACGCCGATCGGCTTCCCGCCTTCGGCGACGACGACGGCGTTCTGGCGACCACTGAGTGTCGAGAACACCTCATCGAGCTTCTCGTCTGCGTCGATCGCGGCCAGCGGCGGCTGCATCGCGGCGGCGACGTTCTCGTGCAGCGCGTCCGGGTTCTTGAAGACGCGGTCGAGGAGGTCGCGGTCCTGGAGCGAGCCGATCACATCCGCGAGCGAGTCGAGCCCCTCGCCGTCGCGCACGACCGGGAGCTGCGAGATCGAGTAGCGCTGCATGAGGTCGATCGCGTCGCCGACCTTCTGGTGCGACGAGATGGTGATCAGGTCCGGGATGTCCGGCTCCTCCGACTTCTTCGCGTTCAGCACCTCGGCCACGCTCGGCGACGGCTCGTCGCGCTCGAGGAAGCCGAGCTCGAGCATGTAGTTGTCGTCGTAGAACTTCGAGAGGTAGGGCCGGCCGCTGTCGGGGATCAGCGTGACGACGAGCTTGCCCTCGCCGAGCTGCTTCGCGACCTCGATCGCCGCGTGGACGGCGGTCCCGCCGGAGCCGCCGATCAGCAGGCCCTCTTCCCTGGCCATGCGCCTGGCCGTGAGGAACGAATCCTTGTCGGTCACGGTCACCCACTGGTCGACGATGTCCTTGTCGAACGTCTCGGGATAGAAGTCCTCGCCCACGCCCTCGACGAGGTACGGGTGCATGTGTTGCTCGCCCGCGGTGTAGATCGAGCCCTCCGGGTCGGCGCCGACGACGATCAGCTCAGGCTTCTGCTCCTTCAGGTAGCGGCCCGTGCCGGTGATCGTGCCGCCGGTTCCGACGGCGATCACGAGCGCGTCGATCTCGCCGTTCGTCTGCTCCCAGATCTCTGGGCCGGTCGTCTCGTAGTGCGCGTCCGGGTTGCCCTGGTTCGTGTACTGGTCGGGCTTGTAGGCGCCCGGGATCTCCTCGGCGAGGCGGTCGGAGACGGAGTAGTAGCTCTCCGGGGACTCGGCGGCGACCGCGTAGGGGCAGATCACGACCTCGGCTCCGTACGCGCGCAGGAGCGAGATCTTCTCCTGGCTCATCTTGTCGGGCATGACGAAGATGCAGTGGTAGCCCTTGATCGCAGCGGCGATCGCGAGGCCGACGCCGGTGTTGCCCGAGGTCGGCTCGACGATCGTCCCGCCGGGCTTGAGCTTTCCTTCGCGTTCGGCCTGCTCGATCAGCTTGATGCCGATCCGGTCCTTGACCGACCCGCCGGGGCTGATGTACTCGAGCTTGGCGAGGACGGTGGCCGCGCCCGCGGGAACGATGCGCTGGAGCCGCGCCAGCGGCGTGTGGCCGACGAGGTCGAGAACGGTCTGATACTCGCGCGCCATTGTTTCGAGAGCGTAATAAACAAAACTCTCTTCGCCGTGGTCTTCAGGGGTGTGAGAGGTCTCAAACGAGACCAGATGCTCGAGGAGATCGAGAGGGTGTACCGCACCGGATACCCGACCTACCTGCGCGTCGCGTGCGCGATCGCGGACAGCCGCGACCTCGGGCAGGACGCGGTGCAAGAGGCGTTCGTCCGCGCGATCCGCAGCCGCGGGTCGTACCGGGCGCGCGGGTCCCTCGAAGGGTGGATCTGGCGGATCGTGGTCAACGCGGCTCGAGATCGACGCGCCCCGGCGGTGCCTCCGGTCGCTGGGACCGTGCCCACCGAGCCCGGCGACGAGGGCCGCGGCGTCCTTCGCGAGGCGATCGCACGTCTGCCCGAGCGCCAGCGCCTCGCGGTCTTCCTTCGCTACTTCGCCGATCTCGACCAGGCGGCGATCGCGCAGGCACTTGCCGTTCGGCCCGGAACGGTCGCCGCCACGCTGCACGCCGCCCGGGAAACGCTCCGGCAGAGCCTCGAGGAGGTGGAAACGTGGGAGAGGTAGACGACCTGAAGACCGCGCTCGAGCGCGAGTATCCGCGCCTCGACGACAGCACCGCCGACTGGGACGAGGTCGTTCGGCGGGCCTCCACAACTCCGCCCAGGCGGCGAGGGCGGGCGATGTTGGTTGCGCTCGCCGGAGCGACGGCGGTCGTGGTGGCGATCGCGCTGATCGCTCCATGGCGAACCGAGTCGAGCATCCTCGACCGCGCGGCGGCCGCGATTGGAACCGGCCCCGTCATTCACGTCGTCCTCCGGGCCGACACGAAGGCCGAACGAGTCGATCTCGGGACTGGGCGATCGCATCCTGCCTACGAGGAGCAAGAGTTCTGGTGGGATCCGGCGCGCGGCTTTCACGAGATCCGGCGGTTCGACGGCAAGCCGTACGTCGACCGCCTCTCCAAGAAACTGCCTGCGCCCGATGAGGACCCGATCCCGCTCGGGTTCGCGAGCGGCTATCGCAAGGCGCTCGAGTCCGGTCGAGCCAAGGTGCTCGGGGACGGCGAGATCGTCAGCCACAAGGTGACGTGGATCAGGTTCTATCTCGGCGGCAGAGGCCCCGACTACCCGACGTTCGACGTCGCGGTCGATCGCGAGACGGCCAAGCCGGTCTTCGTGCGCTACACCGTGGGAGGCGATCGAACGATCCGCTTCGGACGGTCGGTGGTCGTCGCCGATTCACTGCCGGCCGGTCGCGGAAACTTCGCGCCCAAGCCCGTCCCGCTGCGGATGACGGTGCCACGCACTGCAGGCGGTACGGGTTTCTGGAAGCGAGTCTCCGCGGGTCGTGCCGAGTCGATCCTCGGCAGGCCTCCGCTGTGGCTCGGTGCGAGGAGCGCGGGTCTTTCCTTCAGCGGCTTCCGCCCTGCGGTCCGCATCACCGGAAGCGATCTGCAGCAGAAAGTGAGCTTCGGAATCGGGGCGATGTATGGGCCAGTAGACAAGCCGCTGACCCGCAAACCGTGGGTTCAGGTGGCGCAGTACTCGAAGCTGAGGTTCGAGGCCGGGTTCATGGAGCCGAACGAGGACAAGATCTGGCGTACGGCCAGACCCGGGTCGGTGCTCCTGTACTCGAGCGGGGACGTCCCGGCCCCGTTCTATGGCAACAACGTCCCCCGTGGCTATCTTCGTAAGGACAACCTCTACGTGAGGATTGCGGCATCGAAGGCGAAGCAGGTCGTCGCTGCCGCGAGGGCCCTTCGGTCGGTGCCTAGTGGCGGAAGTGGCGGCGGTTCGTGAAGACCATCGTCGCGGCGGACTGCTCGACTGCCGCGATCACTTCGGGGTCGCGCTTCGAGCCACCCGGTTGGATGATCGCCTTCACGCCCGCGTCGAGCGCGATCTGGGGGCCGTCCGGGAACGGGAAGAACGCGTCCGAGGCGAGCACCGCGCCCTCGAGGTCGTGCCCGTGCGCGGCCGCCTTGTCGACCGCGATCTGCACCGCGTCCACGCGGCTCGTCTGACCAGCCCCGATGCCGAGCGTCTGCAGCCCCTTCGCGAGCACGATCGCGTTCGACGTCACGTTCTTGCACACACGCCATGCGAACAGCAGGTCTCCCCACTCGTCCTCGGAGACCGACCCGGTGACGACGTCCATCGTCTCGCGCGCCTGCACGTCCCAGTCGCGATCCTGGACGAGCAGCCCACCGTACACGCGCTTGTAGTCCTTCTCGCCGAGGTCGAAGCGGCGCCGCTCGCGGTCGACGAGGATTCGCGTGTCGGGCTTGTGCCGTAGCGCGTCGAGCGCCGCCTCGTCGTAGTCGGGCGCGAGCAGTACGTCGACGAACTGGTTGGCGATCTGCCCGCCGAGCTCCGCGCCGACGGGCCGGTTCAAGACGCAGACCATCCCGAACGCGGACATCGGGTCGGCCGCGAGTGCGCGGTCGTACGCCTCCTCGATCGAAGGCGCGACCGCCACGCCGCACGGGTTGGCGTGCTTGATGATCACGCAGGCCGGCAGCTCGAACTCGCGCAGCAGGATGCGCCCGGCGTTGAGGTCGTACAGGTTGATGAACGAGAGTTGGCGCCCGTGCAGCTGCTGCACGCGCGAGAGCAGATGCCGCCTCGCGCCGAGCTCCGCGTAGTACGCCGCGCGCTGGTGCGGGTTTTCGCCGTACGCGAGGTCGGTCACCTTCTCGAAGCTCGGGCTGAAGAGCTCGGGGAACGCCTCGCGGTCCGAGAACCAGCGCGCGATCGCGGACTCGTACGCAGCGGTGGTCGCGAACGCCTCGGCGGCGAGCGCTCGGCGGGTTTCGCGCGCGATCCCGCCCGTCTCCCGCAGCTCGGCGAGAATCGAGCCGTAACGCTCCGGCCGGCACACGGGCGCCACGTGCGCGAAGTTCTTCGCCGCGCCGCGAAGCATCGACGGGCCGCCGATGTCGATCATCTCGACCGCGTCCTCCTCGCGCACTCCCTTGCGCGCGACGACCTGCGTGAACGGATAGAGCGTCACGCACACGAGATCGAACGGATGGATGTCGTGCTCGTCGAGCGCCGCGAGGTCGTCCGGGTGGTCGCGGCGGGCGAGGATTGCGGCGTGGATCCGCGGGTGCAGCGTCTTGACCCGGCCCCCGAGCAGCTCCGGGATCTCCGTCAGCTCCTCGACGCGCGTGACCTGGAGCCCGTGCTCCGCGAGATGATCCGCCGTGCCGCCGCTGGCGACGATCTCGACGCCCAGCTCTGCGAGCCCGGCCGCGAACTCGGCCAGCCCCTCCTTGTCGAACGCGGACAGGAGCGCGCGCTCGATCACGAGATCAGCTCCCTCACGGCCTCCGGCAGCAGCCGGTGCTCGGCTTCCTGGACACGCGCGCGCAGCGTCTCGACCGTGTCGTCGCCGCGTACCGGGACCGGCTCGGCCGCGATCACGGGCCCGGAGTCGACGCCTTCGTCGACGTAGTGCACGGTCGCTGCGGTCTGCTCGACGCCGGCCGCGAGCACGTCCTCGATCGGGTGCGCGCCAGGGAACTCCGGCAGCGGCGCCGAGTGCGTGTTCACGACCCGGTCGAAGCGCTCGAGGAACACGGGGCGCAACAGATGCATGTACCCGGCGCAGACGACGAGCGTCACGCGGTGCGCGACGAGCCAGTCGGCCATCGCGGAGTCGCGCTCCTCGCGGCTCTCGTAGTCGTCCAGCTCGAAGACCGCCGTCGGGATCGCGGCTGCGCCGGCCCGCTCGAGTGCCCGCGCGCCGGCCCTGTTCGACGCCACCGCCGACACGGGGAGGCCAGCGTCGATCAGCGCCTGGAGGTTCGTGCCCTCGCCGGAGACGAGCACGCCGATCACGTGATGCGCCCGATCACGAGCCCGGCTCCCGCGTCCGCGGCGGGCACGACGGCGCACATCCCGATCCCGACATTGAACACACGCCGCTGCTCCTCCTCGGTCACACCCTGCTCCGTCAGCCACGCGTACACCTCCGGTCGCGGCCACGAGCTCCAGTCGAGCTCGACGTCGCACCCGTCCGGGAGCACGCGCGTGAGGTTCCCGAGGATCCCGCCGCCCGTCACGTGCGCGAGCGCCTTCACCTCGGCGCGGCGGCGCAGCCGGCGCACCTCCTCGACGTAGAGCTTGTGCGGCGCAAGCAGAAGGTCCGCGTCGAAGCCCCCTTCGCCCACCAGGCGCCGGACGAGCGAGAAGCCGTTCGTGTGCAACCCGACCGACGGCAGTCCGAGCACGACGTCGCCGCGCGCGACTCGCGACCCGTCGATCACGTCCTCGCGCGCAACCAGGCCCACGCAGGTGCCCGCGAAGTCGAGCTCCTCCTCGCGGTAGACGCCGGGCATCTCGGCCGTCTCGCCGCCGAGCAGCGCGCACCCGGCCGCACGGCATGTCTCGGCCGCACCCTCGACCAGCTCCGCCACCTGCTCCATCACGAGCGAGTGCCCGACCACGTAGTCGAGGAAGAAGAGCGGCTCGGCGCCGGTGGTGATGACGTCGTTCACGCAGTGTGCGGCGAGGTCGCCTCCGATCCCGCGCAGCCGGCCGGCCTTGCGCGCGAGCACGAGCTTCGTTCCCGCACTGTCCATCGAGGCCGCGAGCATCCGCTCCTCGTCGAGCGGATACAGCCCCGCGAACGCGCCGAACCCGGTCGTCCCGGTCGACTCGACGGCTGCCCGAAGCCGCTCCACCACCGACTCGGCGAACGCGAGCGAGACCCCTGCGTCCTCGTAGGTCCTTCCCTCCACGAGAACCGAGTCTATGTCCCGTAGCGGAGGCCTACACTCGACGAGTGCTCCTCGCCCATTCGGCCCAGACAACGTGGTCGTTCGAGCCGCTCCAGCTGGTGCCGATCGCGATCGGGGCGCTCCTCTACTGGAAGCGCGCCCGCACCCTCAGGCGCAAGGGCACCCCGGTTGCCGAGTGGCGCTACTTCCTGTTTTCCGTCGGCCTCGGGCTCCTCGTAGTAGCCCTCGTGTCGCCGGTCGCTACGCTCGGCGAGGAGGAGTCGTTCGCGTTCCACATGGTGCAGCACCTCCTGCTCGGCGACCTGGCTCCGCTCTGCATCGTCGCCGGGCTGACCGGGCCGATTCTCCGGCCGCTCCTCTCGATCCGCGCGGTCCGGGCGCTCCGCTTCCTGACGCATCCGTTCGTGTCGCTCCCGATCTGGGCGGTCAACCTCTACTTGTGGCACCTGCCGTTCTTCTGGCAGGCGGCGCTTCGCCACGACGCGGTTCATGCGCTCGAGCACGCGTCGTTCTTCACCGCCGGCGCGCTGATGTGGGCGACCGTGATCGAGGTGCTTCCCGGACCGGAGTGGTTCGGGACCGGCGCGAAGATGGGCTACATCGTGGCCGTCCGGGTCGCGACGACGATCATCGGCAACGTCTTCGTCTGGGCCGGGTCGCCGTTCTACTCGATCTACGAGCACGCGCAGCGGCCGTGGGGCCTGACCGCCGCCGCCGACCAGGGCATCGCCGGGGGCGTGATGATGGTCGAGGGCTCGATCGTCACGATCGGCGCGCTCGCGTGGCTGTTCCTGCGGCTCGCCGAGGAGGGAGAGCTGCGCCAGGAGCTCCTGGAGCGCGGCTTGGACCCACGGTCGGTCCGGCGTGCGGTCCGCTACGGCCGCGGACACGAGCTCTCAGAGTCGACCTAGCTCGCTTACGATCTCCGCCGGTTCCCACACGCGCCCTGAAAGGAGAACGCATGGCGACACCGCCCGAGCAGCCGCCCCGCCCGGCGACCTACGGGTACCAGTCGGGCTCGACGACGCTCGACATCGCACGCTTGCCGATTCCGGGCAACGCCGAGCTCCTCATCTACGTGATCGTGCTCATCGTCTTCGCGCTGATCGCGATCTTCGACGACCAGGTGAGCGCCGACCGGTTCGTCTGGGGCGCGACCTGGATCACGGTCGGCTATTTCGTCAGCCGCGGGCTCGCAAAAGCGACGCGCGTGCTCGAGCAGTAGCGCGTCGGTGGCGTTCCTGGCGGGCCCACCGGCCCGTCAGGGCGCCGCGGTGCCGGTGCCCGAGGAGTAGTGAGAGCGCGGGCTTGGAGGACAGCGACGGCAGCAGGTCTTCCTGCGTCTGCGCGTTCAGGTGCGTAAACGTCGCGCCGTACGCAGTCCTCGGGAGCACGAAGTCGAAGACGTCCTGGCCGCGACCGATGTCGTTCGTGTAAATCTGGCCGTTGTACCAATACGCCGACCATGCATCGCTCGGCCTGGGACTGCCCGTGGCGTCGTAGTAGCCGATCTCGTGCGGGTTCGCCGGGTTCGTGAAATCGATCACGCTCGTGCCGCCGCCGTACCAGGCGGCGACGAGGAGATACCGCCCGGCGACCGGAATCAGATTGCCGTTGTGGACCGAGCAGTACGTGCCGCCCTGCGGCCGCGGGATCATGTACGTGCTCATCAGCTGGCCGTCGGTGACGCGCCAGATCGAGATCTGGCCGTCGTCCCCGGCCGCGCACGTGCCGGTGAAGCTCTCGTCGTCGGTGACGAGGTACTGGCCGTCCCAGGTGAACTCGGCCGAATGCCAGAAGTTGACGCCGTCCCGATCGATACGCATCGGATGGAGGGTGTCGGGGTTGGCCGGGTCGCTGATGTCCCACAGCTGGGCCTGGCTCTGGCACGACGCTGCTGCCTTGTGAATCGCCATGAACACGGTGATGTCGTGGCACCCGACGCCGATGTACGGCGGTGCGTCGATCGCGGGGGTGGCGATCACGCTCGCCGTCTCGGGTGCGTCGAGCGGCACCGCGACGATCGAGATCTTGGCGTGCGGCGAGTGGCACATTGGGCCGTCCACGGTTGGATATGAGGAGACGTAGAGCAGGACTCGGTTGTTCGCTAAATCCGGGACCAGCGTGTGGGTGTGCGAGCCGCACTCGGTGTAGACGCCCTTGATGAGCGCCGGTTGAGACGGGTTCGTGAGGTCGAAGATCCGGATCCCTTCGAAACAGACGTGGGTCGGGTCCGGACTGCAGGTCGGGTCGCTGGCCCCCCTGTCGCTCGTCCGGTTCTCGCTGCAGATGGTGTCGCCGTTGAACTGCGGCGTGTCGATCGACTGGAACAGCAGCAGCCGCCCGTTGTGTTGCCAAAGCGAAACGTCGTTCTGCGGACCTCGGCAGAGCTTGCTCACGAGCAGCTGGTGTGTGTCCGTGTCGAAGACGCGGAAGCCGTCGTAGTTGCCGGCGACCGCGATGTTGCCCCAGAACGCGATGTCCGAATGCGTCCTGTTCGAGAACGTGTCGCTCAGGCTGTAGTCGAGTCGCATGTTCGGGCTGTTCGTCGCCGATGCGGACTGGACCGCGAGGATGCTTGCGGCGAGCGCGAGCAGGACGAAGAGCCGGCGGGCGGAGGTCACGCCAGCGGGATGCTAATGGGTTCCGTTACGCGCGACTAGGCTCGAAACGGAACTTCGCGAGCGTCTTCCCGGCCGGGACGCGGGTCGGGTACGTGCGCGTGAAGCAGGCGCGGCAGAACTCGTTCTCGGGCCGCATCGTCGCCGCCTGGACGCCCTCGAGCGAGATGTACGCGAGCGACGTCGCGCCGATCTGCTCCTGGATCTGCTCGACCGTTCGTGACGACGCGACGAGTTGCTCCTCGTCCGCGAAGTCGATCCCGTAGAAGCAGGGCGAGACGATCGGCGGCGCCGAGATCCTCACGTGTACCTCCTGCGCACCGGCCTCGAAGAGCAGCTTCACGATCCGCCTCGTGGTGTTCCCGCGCACGATCGAGTCGTCGACGAGGACGACGCGCTTGCCGGCAACCTCGGAGAGCGGGTTGAATTTGAGCCGGATGCCTTGCTCGCGCAGGCCGTGGTCGGGCTCGATGAACGTTCGTCCGACGTAGCGGTTCTTGATCAGGCCCTCGGAGAACGGGATGCCGCTCCCGCGCGAGAAGCCGATCGCAGCAGGAGTGCCCGAGTCAGGGGCGGGCATGACGAGGTCGGCTTCGACCGGCGCTTCCTCTGCGAGCCGCTCGCCCATCTTCACGCGCGCGGCATGCACTTCGATTCCGGCCAGCCACGAGTCCGGGCGGGCGAGATAGATGAACTCGAACAGGCAGAGCGCTCCGGCCCCGGCCTGCGGGACTGCCTGCGTCGCTTCGACGCCCGTGTCGTCGACGACGACGAGCTCGCCGGGCGCCACCTCCCGCTCGTGCGTCGCGCCGACGAGGTCGAGCGCGCACGTCTCCGACGCGAGCACCGGATCGCCGTCGATCGCGCCGAGGTTGAGCGGGCGGAAGCCGTGGGGATCGCGGAACCCGATCAGCTTGCCCTCGGCGAGCGCGACGATCGTGTAGGCGCCGTCGAGCCGACGCATGGCGTTGGCGACTGCCTCCTCGAGCGGAGCCTCGTCGTTCGCGATCAGCGCGGCGATGACCTCGGTGTCGGAGGTCGTCGAGAGCTCGATGCCGTCCGCCGCCAGCTCCTCGCGGAGCTCCTGCGCGTTCGTCAGGTTTCCGTTGTGGCCGAGTGTCACGACCCGCGCCCGCCCGTGCTGGACGATCGGCTGCGCGTTCGTCCAGTGCGTCGAGCCGGTCGTCGAGTAGCGCGTGTGGCCGATCGCGACCTCGCCCTGGAGGCCGCTCAGGTTCTGCTCGTCGAAGACCTGGGCGACGAGGCCCATGTCGCGCAGGACGGTCAGGCGGCCGCGATCCGAGACGGCGATCCCCGCCGACTCCTGGCCGCGGTGCTGGAGCGCGAACAGGCCGAAGAACGTGACGCGGGCGACGTCACGCTCGGGAGCACGAATGCCGAAGACCCCGCACATCAGGTCGTGTCTCCTTCCTCCCAGGCAAGCCGGAGGTGCTCGACGGGAACACCGAGCAGCGTACTCCCGCCGGCGGAGCCGAGGCGCGGGAACGGAAGCTCTTCGCTCGAAGCCAGAATCGCGCGGCCGCCCCCTTCGCCGAAGAGCGTCAGCGCGTCGTCCGGCAAGTCGAGCTCGGCGCCCATGCCTGCAGCGATCGCGGCTTCTGCGAGCGCGGTTGCGAGCCCGCCCTCGGAGACGTCGTGGACGAGTGAGCAGCGCGGCGCGAGCGTGTGCAGTGTTCCGATCAGCTCGGCTTCCCGCGCGAGATCCAGGCCGGCGGGCTGTCCGGCGAGCTCGCCGTAGAGGGCCTGGTACTCGGAGCCGTCGAACGAGAGCTCCGGCTCGCCGGCGAGGTAGATCGCGTCGCCGTCCCGCCAGGTTCCCGGAACCGTGCGGACGTCGGCGACGAGGCCGACGCAGCCGACGACCGGCGTCGGGTGGATCGAACGGCCGTCCGTGTCGTTGTAGAGCGAGACGTTGCCGGAGACGACCGGGATGCCGAGGGCCTCGCAGGCGGCTGACATGCCCTCGATCGCCTCTGCCAGCTCCCACGCGATCTCGGGCTTCTCCGGGTTGCCGAAGTTGAGGCAGTCGGTGATCGCGAGCGGCTCGCCGCCGGTGCAGGCGACGTTGCGCGCCGCCTCGAGCACGGCCATCGCGCCGCCCGTGTGCGGATCGAGCCGGGCCATCCGGCCGGAGCCGTCGAGACTGACCGCGAGCCCGCGGTACGAGGGGCGCAGCCGGATGACCGCCGCGTCGAGCCCGGGCCGGCGAACCGTCCGGGAGCCGACCAGATGGTCGTAGCGACGGTAGATCCAGGCGCGGCTACGGAGGTTCGGCGAGGCCAGGAGCTCGAGCAGCGCGTCGGCGGGCGGCGGTCCCTCCGGAGCCGGCGCAGGCCCCGCCACGGCGCGCGGCTGCCTCGGCACGTCGTATCTCGGCGCTTCGTCGGTCAGGAACGTGGCGGGAATCGCCCCGACGAGTTCGCCGTCGAAGTACGCGCGCAGCTCGGCGGTGTCGGTCACCTCTCCGATCCGCGCGTGCGCCAGCTCCCAGCGGTCGCAGACCTCCTCGACCGCGGACAGGTGCTCGGGGCTGACGACCGCGACCATCCGCTCCTGGCTCTCGGAGATCATGATCTCCCAGGGCTCCATCTCGTCTTCGCGGAGCGGGACGCGGTCGAGGTTGACGTCGATGCCGCCCCCGCCGCGGGCCATCTCCGCGAGCGACGAGGCGAGGCCGGCCGCGCCGCAGTCCTGGAGCGAGACGACGAGGTCGCGCTGGACGAGCTCGAGGCTCGACTCGATCAGCTTCTTGCCGGTAAACGGATCGCCGATCTGGACCGACGGCCGCTTGTCCGCATCCTCCTCGCCGAGCTCCTGGCTCGCGAGGACGCTTGCGCCGCCGATGCCGTCGCGGCCGGTCGTCGCCCCGTAGAGCAGGACGATGTTCCCGGTGCCGCGCGCCTGCGCTCTGAGGACACGTTCGGTGGGGAGGAGCCCGACGCACATCGCGTTGACGAGGCAGTTGTCCTCGTAGGACGGGTCGAAGACGGCCTCACCTCCGACCGTCGGGACGCCGACGCAGTTCCCGTAGTGGCCGATTCCGGCCACGGCTCGTTCGAACATCCAGCCCGGCTCGCCGAAGCGGAGCCCGTCGAGCAGCGCCACGGGGCGCGCGCCCATGGCGATGATGTCGCGCAGGATCCCGCCGATCCCGGTCGCCGCGCCCTGGAACGGCTCGACCGCCGACGGGTGGTTGTGGCTCTCGACTTTGACCGCGACCGCCTCGCCGTCGCCGAGGTCGACGACGCCCGCGTTCTCGCCCGGCCCCTGGAGCACGCGCGGCGACTCCGTCGGAAAGCGCTTGAGGAGCAAGGCCGAGTGCTTGTAGCCACAGTGCTCCGACCAGAGCAGCGAGAAGACGGCGAGCTCGAAGTGGTTCGGCTCGCGCTCGAGCAGCTCCTGGATACGACTGAACTCCCCGTCGGTCAGCCCGAGGGCGCGGTGGAGCGGCTGTTCGGCGACCCGCGTCAGGGATTCGAGTCTAGCGATGGGGCGGGATGGGAGCCGTATCGTTCGCCGATGCGGGTCATCCGCAAGAGCTCCGAGGCCGAGGTCGTGGCGGAGTTCCTGCGCGCCGAGCTCGACTCGCCTCGGTACGGGGAGCGGATCCGTGAGCTGCTGTACGAGGCGCGGCTCGACGTGTCGATGCTGATCGAGCCGGGGCTCGAGGACCCCGAGGCCAACGAGCGGCGTGCCCGCATTCTCGAGGAGCATCGAGCGTGGCTCCGTCGAGAAGGGTTGTTCAACGGCTTTCCCGAGGACGTGGCGTGGTCGCTCGTCGGGCTCGCGCCGGACGAGGTGCTGTCGATCCTCTACATCGACTGGGACTGGTGGCTGGACCTCTCGGGTGGCACTCGCCGGCCGCTCGATGCCGCAGCACGGATCCGCAACGGCGCCGTTCCAGGTGCGGACGCGAACTCGGACGAGTTGATCGCGGCACCGCTGCGTTCGGACGACCCGCCCCCGGCGCTGATCGTCGCGTCGACGCCCGACCTGTCGCGGCTCGTCCTCGTCGAAGGCCACGCTCGCCTGACGGCGTACGCGCTGTTCCCCGAGTACCTGCCGGACGAGCTGGGCGTCTATCTCGGCACGTCGGAGGACATGAGGCGCTGGGTCCAGTTCTGAGCCGTTCTTAGGCGCATCCCACCTCCTCCCCGACGCAATCGTATTCGGGAAAACCGCACCTGTCTGTGCCGGTTTCGTGCCGGATCTGCTACCTGACAGCGGATCGATAACGTGCCTGGAATGCGCGGTTACGTCGCCCTCGTGCTGCTCCTCGCCGCGATCTGGGGGGCGTCGTTCATGTTCATCAAGATCGCGGTCGACGACCTCGCGCCGACGACGACGATGTTCCTCCGCCTCCTCTTCTCGGCGCTGCCGCTGCTCGCGCTGGTCGTCTACCGAATCGGGCGGCGGCCCGCGGCAGCCCAGATCCGGTCGATCACGAAGCCGGCGATCATCCTGGGCGTGATCAACACCGCCCTGCCGTTCACGCTGATCGCCTGGGGCGAGACGCGAATCGATTCGGGGGTGGCCGCAATCGGAAACGCGTCGATGCCGCTCTTCGTCGTGCTGCTGGCACTCCGCTTCATCCCGAGCGAGCGCGCCACCGGGTTTCGCCTCTTCGGGATCATCCTCGGCCTCATCGGCGTCGCGGTCCTCGTCGGCGTGAATCCGACCGGCGGCTGGGCCGGCGTGGTGGGGACGCTTGCCGTGATCGCCGCGTCGCTCTCGTACGCCGCAGGCTCGCTCTACACGCAGACGCTGCTGACGGGCGTGCGCAACGACGTCCTCGCAGCGGCCTCCATCGCGTGGGGCGCGATCTGGCTCACGCCCTTCGGCGTCGTGCAGGCTCCCGGCTCGTTTCCCGGCTGGGCGCCGATCGCCGCGGTGCTCGCGCTCGCCCTGCTCGGCACCGTGGCGGGTCAGCTTCTGTACTTCCGCCTCATCTTCAGCTACGGGTCGTCGCGCGCGAGTCTCGTGGTCTACCTGCTGCCCGTGACTGCGCTCTTCTACGGAGCGCTGCTGCTCGATGAGCCGATCACGGCCTCGGCGATCGTCGGCCTCGCCCTGATCCTGACCGGAACCCCGATCGCCTCGGGCGTCCTGCGCTTCCCACGACGGCGCCCTGCAGTCGTCACCGCCCCGTGACCGAGTTCATCGTGGGGGACGGCTTCCGGCTACGCCGCGCCACTGTCGACGACGCAGAGTTTCTCGCCGAGCTCGCGGGCCACGACGACGTCGAGCCGTTCCTCAGCGTGAGGCGCGCACGCGACCCCGACCGCGTCCGCGAGGAAATCGAGCGCTCACTGGCCGAACCGCAGGAGAGCGGCCGCTTCGTGATCGAGGTCGAGGAGAACGGCGCCTGGCGACGCGCGGGCTCGATGGGCTTCGACCTCGCGAACCAGCGCAACAGAATCGCCAACCTCGGCGGCCTCGCCGTTCATCCCGACTACCGCGGGCGCAAGCTCGCCGACGAAGCCGCGCGCCTCTTCCAGCGCCATCTTCTGCTCGACCTCGACTTCCACCGCCTCCAGCTCGAGATCTACGGCTTCAACGAGCGCGCGATCCAGCATGCCGAGCGCTCCGGCTTCGTCCGCGAGGGCGTCAAGCGCAAGGCTTACTGGCGCCACGGCGAGTGGGCCGACGGCGTCCAGTTCGGGCTCGTCCGCGAAGACCTCGACGAGTGAGCGCTACGCGCGAACCGAGCGACTCAGGTTCGCGAGGTGCTCCTTGTCGGCGCCGATCTTCGCGCGGAACAGCGCCTTCTTCGCCGGAGCCTTGCGCACGAGCTTGAACGTCGAGCGCTTCGTCGTCTTGACGCGGCCGATCGTCACCCAGCGCGAGCCCTTCTTGCGCTGGATCAGAACGAGGCGGCGGACATGCTTGGGGCCGACCGTGCCGTTGAGATAGACCTTGCCGCTGCGGCGCTTGCCCTTGAGCGTGATCTTGTGCTTGACGAGCACGACCGCCGTGGGGAGAAGACCGCCGAAATCTGCCCGGTACGTCGTCCGCTTCGTGGGCTTGACCGCCGAGCTGAAGTTTCCGGCCGCGTCGGTCGTCGCCGGCGGGAGTGGCGTGAACGCTGGCGCGCCGATTGGCTGAGCGGCGAGCGCGACGTTCTGACCGGGCTGGGGAGCTCCGCCGCGCGTCAGGTTTCCGGAGAGGACAGCGCTCTTCCCGTAGACGATCGTCTTCGGGGCCGCCAGGAACGACAGGGACGGCGGCAGGGGCGGCGGTGGGGCGGTCGCGCTGTCGTAGGTGACCGTCAGCGAGCTGACTCGCGGCGTGGCGGTGCCCTCGTTCGAGCGCAGGTCGAGTGCGGCGGTCAGTGCCTGGTGGGAGCCTGCGGCGATTCCGGCCAGGTCGAGCGTCGTCGTGCCCGATGCGAGCGCCGCGGTCGCGACCTGCTGTCCGGTCGCCGCATCGAGGAGGCGGACCGTCGCCGTGCCGGTGCCGCCGCCGCCCGGGGTGAACATGTTCATCGTCGCGGTCAACGTGCGCCAGGCCGTCACGACTCGTCCGGACGTGGGCCCGATCGTCGTCGTCGTCGCGCTGCCGGTCTGGGAGAAGCTGACCGGCGCGTGCGTGAGCTCGACCTTGTCCAGCACGGGGGAGCCGAGCGGGTCGGAGAGCCGCGCCTGCCAGCGGACGCCGTGCACGGTGAGCAGGAAGTTCAGTGCCTCGCTCGGTCCGGCGACCGTGACCGGGAAATAGTCGGACCAGAACTCGTCGCCGTTCGCGGAGTACGGCTGTAGGAAGCTCATCCAGAGGGTGACGCCGGAGCCGGTCGAGGTGCGTGCGATCTGCCGGAAGTCGCGGTTCGTCGTCGTCGCGTCGCCGAGCTGGTACGTCGCCCAGCCACTCGGAATGCCGGGCTGCGGTGTGGCGGGAGTCGGATAGGGCGTCGATACGTGTCCGCCGCGGGTGCGGCCGGTCCGGTCGACGCCGCTCGTCCAGACGTGAAGCGTGGAGCCGTCTACGAGGAGGCCGGCCGGCTCGAGGCCCGACTCGTCGCTCGCATACGCGGTCAGGCTCGGGTCGAGCACGACGCCCTGCTTGGTCCAGCTGACGCCGTCGCTCGAGGTCGCATAGCCGACGCGCTCGATCTTCGTGCCGTCGAGGGTCTCGACGCCCGTGTACAGCATGCGGTAGTCGCCGACGTCGACCTTGACCACGACCGGGTCCTTGACGGAGGTGGCGTCGAACTGCGTCGACGATCCGACGTCGAGCACGGGAGCGGCAGCCCGCGTGTACGGGCCGTTCGGCGCGCTTGCCGTGGCGCGTCCGATCTTGGCGACGCCGCTCGAGTCCAGGCCCGCGTAGTACATGACGTACGTCGCCCCGTCCTTGATCACGGACGGGTGCGCAACGCCGTCCGCGTCGAAGCCCGAGCCGTCGCCTGCGAGCACCTGGTTGCGCGAGGACCACGACGAGTTGTCCGGAAGCTTGGTCGCCGCATCCTCGGGTGTCGACGCATAGCCGATCGACCTCGTTCCGCCGGAGCTGAGACCGGTGAAGAAGACGTGGTACGTCCCGGAGTCGTCCACGACGCTCGGATCTCGCTCGCCGCCGTTGTCGAACGCCGCCTGGTTGCCGAGCGGGAAGAGGGCGCCGCCGTCCGGCGCGGAGACCGGAACCTTCGTCCAGGCGCTCCCGTCGGCCGAGGTCGCCTCACCGAGGCGCGGCTTGAAGTCGCTTCCTCTCGTGCCCCAGTAGAAACCGGCGAACTTCGCAGACGCTCCGGGCGGCGCAGCGACCGAGAGGCCCGAAGCCTGGCGGCCGTCGAACGCCGTCCCGAGCGCGCCGACGTCGAAGATCGAACCGCCCGTCTGCCCACCGTTCACCTTGCTGAACGAACCGCCGTTGTTGGACGTCGCGAGGCCGATCCGCGTGTGGAAGTTCCCGTTCGCGTCGATCGTGTTGCCGGAGTAGTACAGCTTGAAGGGCGCGGGAGCTCCGGGGTCCTGGAGCACGTCAGGGCTGTTGAGGTTCGAGTAGTCGAAGTTCTGCGGCGAGCCCGACGGGTTGAGCACCGGGCTTGGCCCGGTCCAGACAACCCCGTCCGTCGACGTCGTGCCCATGATCTTCGTCTGGAACACGCCCTGGCCGACGAGCTTGCGGCCGGTGAGCAGCATCGAATACGTGCTCCCCGTCTTCCAGACGGTCGGGGCGAAGGCGCCGAACGCGATATTCGCGCTCACACCCGGGTCCTCGGGGGCGATCACCTTGCCGCCCTTGGCCCACGTGATCCCGTCGGTGGAGGTCGCGTAGGTGACGCGCTTCTTGCTCGAGTCGTCACCCGTGTACCACATCTTCCAGGTCGAGCCGTCCTTGAGCACCGACGGATCAGCCGCGCTGAAGCTGTCCGCGGAGCCCGCCGGCCCGTGCGCGAGGACCGCGAGCGGAAGCTGGTTCGTGGGGTACTTGACCCACGAGATGCCGTCGATCGAGGTGGCGTACCCGATGGCTCCGAACACACCGGCGCGGCCCGAGTACCACATCCGGTACGGGGTCACCGGATCGGCGGGGTCGTAGACGACGTCGGGGCCGTACGCGCCGTCCTGGTCGAACGCGGAGGCCGTCCCCTGGAGCACCGGCGCGCCACCGTTTCCGCGCACCCAGGTCGTCCCGTTCGTCGAAGTGGCGATGAAGATGGCCGGCGGACCGCCGTCTTCCGGCGTGCCCGAGTACCACATCGTGTAGGTGGAACCGACCTTGGCCAGCGTGGGATCGTCGACGTTGTCGCTGTCGAGCGCGGTCGAGGGCGTCGGGCCGAGGACGGGGCCTGCGGCATCGGGAGTGAGCGGCAGCAGCGTCGTCGGCAGGCTCAGCGTCGCGGCGGGACCGGAGCCCGTGCGGGCCAGCGTGCCGACGCCGATCGGCGGAAAGAGGACGTTCTGGTGCGTGATCCCGTTGGCGAAGTCCGTGTCGGTGTCCCATGCGGTCACGCCGGGCGCTCCGTTCGTCGTCAGCCGAAGGCCGCCCTGGGCGTCGAGCGTCGTGTTCGTCAGCGGCTGCTGGAGGCAGCTGAGATCGAGGAACGTCTCGTAGAAGAGGGTGTCCGACCGGGAGCAGGCCTGGCCGAGCGGAGGCATGAGCGCCGCGGCGACGGCGAAGAGGGCGGCGAGGAGGGAAAGACGTCGCATGGCGGCCGGATCTCCGACTTCCTGGTCAGGCGGGTGCGCCGCCCCACAGCGTCGGGTCGAAGCCGAACGTCTGCGTGAGGCCCCGCCGCTCGGAGGCCGCCGCGGCTGCGCGGCTGTCGCTGTACGTCCACACGGTCTCGCGCGTCCCGCCGTTCGTGCGCTGGATCTCGAGACCTTGCGGGCTCGCGTCTTCGATGTGCTCGGCTGCGAACTCGACCGCCTCGAGGAAGCTCGCGCTTTCGTACAACACCTCGTGTGCCTTGTAGTGCGGCTCGTACGAGATCTCGAACACCTGGTAGACGAACTGCTCGTTCACAACCGGGCGCACGATCGTCTCGACATCTTCGCTCTGCTCGAGCACGACGCCGTTCTGCTTCGCGAGCGCACGTGCGAGATCGACGCCCGAGAGAAAGCCTTCCGCGACGAGGATCTCGCCGAGCTTGCGCCGCCCGCGGCTCTCCTGCTGTCGAAGGAGCGCCTGCTGCAGCTGGTCGCGCGTCAGGAACCCGTCCTCGACGAGGAGCTTCCCGAGCGGGCGCCAGACGGCCGGCACCGGCGCTTCGGGCTCGCGCGGCTTGGTCGTCTGGAGCTCGACGCCGTGCTGCTCGGTGAGGGCGCGCGCGAGCGTGAACGCCGAAATCGTTCCGGACTCGACGAGGATCTCGCCGATGAGCCGGCCGGTCCGCTGCTGCTCGGACAGCGCCCACTGCAGCTGGTTCTCGGTCAGCAGGCCCTTCGCCACGAGCAGCGCGCCAAGCGGCTGCCAGGAGTACGCAGGATTCATCTCAGCCCTTATCGGCGGCGGCTGCGAAAACTAGAGAGCCGGAGGACCTAGTCGCCCTTCAGCGTGGCGGCCGGCGCCGTCCTGCGCTAGGCGGACCGACGCGGGTGGACCCAGCGAATCGCGTCTTTGGGCGGCTGCGGCCGGGCGTCGTGCCACTGCATCGGGTCGAAGCCGAATGTGTCCGAGATGGTCTTGCGGGAGGCAGCCGTCTCCGCGGCGCGGCTCTCGCTGTACGTCCACACGGTCTCGCGCGCGTCGGCCTCGGCCCGGTGGATCTCCAGCCCGGCGGGCTCGTGGTCCTCGATGAACTCGGCGGCGAAGTCGATCGCCTCGAGGAAGCTCGCGCTCTGGTAGAGAACGTCCCGCGGTTGTTCGTCGTCTTCGGGTCCGACCTCGCAGACCTCATACGTCGGTTGGCCCGTCGTCGACGACGTGAGCACGACCTCGAGATCGTCGTGCGCGCCGAGCGCGACGCCGTTCTGCTCGCCGAGAGCCCGCGCGAGCGAGTAGGCAGAGAGCGCGCCCGTCGCGACGAGGACCTCGCCCAACAGCCGCCGCCCGCCACTCCTCGACTGCTCGGCGAGCGCCTGGTCCAGCTGGATCTTCGTCAGGAATCCGTTCTCGACGAGCACCTTGCCCAGGGGCCGCCACGAGGTCGGCTTCGACTCGGCGGCCGTGGTCTCGTCTGCCCCACGCTTGTCGTCGACGGACTCGAGCTTCACGCCATGTTGCTCGCTGAGCGCCGTGGTCAGCGAGAACGCGGAGACGATGCCGGCCTCGACCAGGACCTCGCCCAATAATCGGCCGCTTCGTCGCTGCTCTCTGAGCGCTCCCTGTAGCTGATCTTCCGACAGCACGCCGCGGTCGACGAGGATCGCCCCGAGCGGGCGCCACGTGTACTGCGCTTCGATCACCGTCCACTTATCGGCAGGACACGCCAGAACTTCAGCCCTTTGTCACCAGCCGAGCTCATCGGCCGCGCCTAGCCTCAGGCGCGTTCGACGACCTGGCGCTGCCACGTCGCTCGAACTTCGCGTGCGCGAGTCTCCAGCGCGCTGAGCAGGGCGCGTAGCTCGTCGACGTGCCGCCTGAGCTCGGTCACGCGGCGCAGCACGTCGGTGAGTGCGCTGAACGACGTGGTCGGATCGCTGTCCAGCTGGGCCAGCCGCGCCTCGAGCCGGTCGAGCTCACCGGTCAGGATGAGCACGCACGCGCAGCCTTCTTCCAGGAGGTTCCGCAGCTCCGACTCCGTCACCGGGCGCGGCGGGTCCTGGAGCACGTCGCGCAGTCGCCCCCGAAGTACGGCATCGAGCTCCAGCCAGGGCTCGGCCATCACGGTCTCGGAGCGTAAACGATCAGCTACGGTCGTGACCCGTGCGACCTGAGTTCGTCACCCCGCCGAGCCTCCACGCCGGTGCGCCGTACGAGTACGCGGCGCTCGCGCCTCCCGGTGCACGGCTCGTCTTCGCGGCTGGAGCATGTCCGCTGAACGACGCCGGTGACGTCGTCGCGCCGGGCGACTACGAGGGGCAGGCACGCGCGGCGATCGACAATCTCCGCCTAGCACTGGAAGCGGCTGGTTCGAGCTTCGAGCAGGTCCTGAAGTCGACGGTCTAC
>Ga0207674_10002729_pt1 | contig 22016 bp, 20 predicted proteins | sample KBSCornC72_FD_184303 | JGI IMG/M metagenome (GOLD analysis project Ga0207674, IMG submission 184303) | Corn rhizosphere microbial communities from Kellogg Biological Station, Michigan, USA - KBS Corn C7-2 (SPAdes) (version 2) | ecosystem: Host-associated > Plants > Roots > Rhizosphere > Soil ...
TCCTTGTCGCGCCAGGCCTCGATTTCCTCCTTGCTGCGATAGAGGTTGCGATCGCTCTTCGAGTGCCCGCGCAGCCGGTAGGTCTTGCATTCGAGCAAGGTCGGCCCGCCGCCCTGTCGGGCGCGTTCGATCGCCGGCCGTACGGCGGCGACGACCGCGGGCAGGTCGTTGCCGTCGACGGCGACACCCGGCATCGCGTACGCCGGCGCCCGGTCGGCGACATTGGCCACCGCCATCGCGCGAGCGACGTCCATCGACATGCCGTACTTGTTGTTTTCGCAGACGAACACGATGGGCAGCCGCCAGATCGATGCCATGTTGAGCGACTCGTGGAAGGCGCCCTCGTTGGCGGCGCCGTCGCCAAAAAACACCATGCAGACGCGATGCTGCTTTTGCGCCTTGATGCTCATCCCGACACCGACGGCGATCGGCAATCCGCCGGCGACGATCCCATTGGCGCCCAGATTGCCGCCCTCGACGTCGGCGATGTGCATCGAGCCGCCGCGGCCGCGGCAATAGCCGTTTTCCTTGCCGAAGAACTCGGCGAACATCCGCGCCGGATCGGCGCCTTTGGCGATGCAATGGCCGTGGCCGCGATGCGTGGAAAGAATGTAGTCGTCGCGGGCGAGCTCGAGCGTCGACCCGACCGCGCTCGCTTCCTGCCCGATCGACAGATGCATGGTGCCGTGGATCAGGCCGCGCATGTAGCTCGCCTCGGCGGCCTCCTCGAACTTGCGGATCAGCTGCATCCGCGACAGGGCGACGCGCAGCGCATCGTCGCCCAGCGCGGCGAGCTCGGGACGCTCGGGCGCCTGCGCGGCGGTGCGGCTGCCGGGAGCGATCGCCACGATCAGACCGCCGCGGCGCAAGCCGCCGAGCGATTGCGCCGCCGTGCGGTCATGATGCGACGGCGACGGCGGGCTCGTCGCTCGCGGCGCGGATCAACGCATCCTGCGCGCGACGCACCTGGACGATCTTGAGCGCTTCGTCCGGCGCGCAATTGGCGTAGGTCAGGAGTTCGCCCTTGGCGATCGGCATCCTGGTGACGGCGCCCTGCGCGAGTCCCAGCGGCAATGCGTCGCGCGCGAGCGCGTCGGCGCGCGACAGCGCAAAGCCGCGGTAGCAATATTCGCCGATGGCGTCGAGTTTTTCGCCGACGGCGAGATCGCGCTTGGCGCGCGCGCCGACTTCGGCCGAGGGGACCGGCAGCGGCCGCATATGGCTTTGCCCGAACAGCACGGCGGCGGCCGCCGACAGCGGCACTTCCAGGCTGGTCAGATGGTAGGGGCGGAAGAACGTGTAGTAGGGCCCCTCGCCGAGGTGCAGATCGTTCATCCGCTCGCGCAGCCGCGGATGGCGCATTTCCGCGACGACGAACACGCCCGGCGCGACCCCGGGAGACACGGTGAAATCGACGACGCCTTTGCGCGACAGCAAGCCGCCTTCCTCGCGCGGGCACAGCACCTTGTGCAGCGAGGCCAGCGGCGCGTCGGGCCCGTGCATGCCCGGGATGTCGGGGACGAGCCCGGTCGCGTTGGCGATCGCCACCATTTCGACCATTGTCTTCGAGCCGTCGACGAATTCGACCAGCATGCGCGGATTCATGTTGCGCCGCTTCGCTTCCTCGACGTACGCGTCGGGCGTGGCGTCGATGCGAAATGCGTTGTTCTTGCCCTTGCCGGCAGCGACGATCGGATAGCCGAGACCGCGCACGAAATTGATCAGCTCCATCGTCGCCGAGGGCTCGTCGCCTGCGCCCAGCGTATAGACGACGCCGGCGGCCGCCGCTTTCGCGGCGAGATAGGCGCCGATAGTGACGTCGGCCTCGACGTTCATCATCACGATGTGCTTGCCGGCGGCGATCGTCGCCAGCGCCACCTCGGCCCCGACGTTCGGATTGCCGGTCGCATCGATGACGACGTCGACACCCTCCGCCGTGCACACGTCGCGGTGCGAGCGCACGACGGCGAGCTGGCGGCGCGAAATGGCGCGGGAGACCGCGGCGCTGCCTTCGACCAGCAGCGGTTCGAGCGCTCCGGTTCCCGCAATTGCCCGCGCGGCGAAGACGTTGTCGGGAATCGCGTCGGCCGCGGCAACGACATCGATGCCGGCCATCAGCGCGGTCTGGACGATGATGTCGGTACCCATCTGGCCGGCGCCGATCAGGCCGACGCGCACCGGCCGCCCCTCGATCTGGCGAAACTTCAGTGCCTCGGCGATCGAATCGCCCAGTCTTGGCATCGACGGGTCGGGCATGGCTCCTCGCAGCTGGGTCGGTTAGGACGGCATCCGGACTTTTGTATTATAGGCCGAACATATCTCCAGCCCAAGACCCGTCTAGGATAACAGCCGCCGGCACGGCCGCGGGCCGCCGAGCGCTTGCCACTCGCGGGCAACGATGCCACGCTGCGCACCCCGAACGAAGGAAGCCAGCCGATGCCCGAGAACGAGCGACCCGCCGCCCGCGAGCCGGTAGCTTCGCCCGATCTCCGGGTCAGGGCGGCGTGGCTGTATTACGTCGAAGATATGACCCAGGAGCAGATCGCGCGGTTCATGAACATCAGCCGCGCCAAGGTGATCCGCTTGCTCGCGTCGGCTCGCGACAACGGCATCGTCCGGATCCGCATCGAAGACCGCGCCAGCGAGCAGATCGCGCTGGAACGCAAGCTGGTCGCCGCCTTCGGCCTCGCCGACGCCGTCGTCGTGCCGGCGCCGGCCGCCGCGACCGAGATCACCACCGTCGTCGGACACGCCGCTGGCACGTATCTGAGCGACCAGATGAAGGACGGCATGTCGCTGGGCGTCGGCTGGGGCGCGACGCTGCATATGAGCCTCAACGCGCTGGGCGGGCAGCCTTGCCAGCGCCTGTCGGTGGTTTCGCTGCTGGGGGGAATGACGCACTCGCGCGCGGTCAATCCGTCGGCGGTCGCGGGGCGCATCGCCGACGCGTTCGGCGCCGATTGCTACCAGCTGACCGCACCAGTCATGGTCGCCGACGAAACGGTTCGGGCGGCCCTGTGGTCCGAGCCGGGCCTGCGCGAGCTGCTCGAACGCGCGCGCCGCGTCGACCTGGCCCTCGTCAGCGTCGGCGACGTCAGCGAGGAGGCGACCTTGTTCCGCGAGGGCATACTGCCGCTCTCGGCGTTGGCGAGCCTGCAGGCTGCCGGGGCCGTCGGCGATGTCCTGTGTCACTTCATCGACGCCGAAGGCAACGTCGTCGACCATCCGGTGAACCGGCGCGTCGTGTCGGTCGACCTCGAGGATCTGCGGCGCGTACCCAGGGTCGTCGTGGCCGCAGGCGGGCGCCGCAAGGTCGCGGCGATACGCGCCGCATTGAAGGCCACCGGCGCCGGCGTGCTGATCACCGAGGAAGGCGCGGCGCGCGGTCTGCTCGGTATCTAGGGGACGCGCGAGTCACCCGCGACGCCCCGGTTGACGGGACTGCCCCCGGGTCGCTACGCTGGTCACGTGGTGTTTTCCCCGCGCGGCTTGGCCGCGTTTGCCTGGCTTCTCACCGTCTGCACGCTGGCATCCGCGCAGGGTGGCGCGCCGACGCCGTCGGCCGCTGCTCCGGCCCAACCCGAGTGGAAACTGTCGACGGCGCTCGGGCCCGCCTACGCGCAAGGCAAGGCCGGCGAGCGATGGGCGGCGCTGATCCGGGAACGCTCGGGCGGGCGCCTCGCGGTCCGCCATTATCCGGGCGCGACCTTGTTCCAGCGCGACGCCTCCCGCGAGTTCGCCGCGCTGCGCGACGGATCGATCACCCTCGCCGTGGGCTCGACGCTCGCCTGGTCGCGCGACGTCGCCGCGCTCAGCCTGATCGCGCTGCCGTGGCTTCTGCCCGGCGAGCAAGCGCTCGACGCGCTGCTGGACAGTCCGATCGGCGCGGAGCTCGGCGCGCAGCTGGAAGCGCTGGGCGTCGTCGTCGTTGCCTGGGCGTCGAACGGTTTCATCGAGATCGCCAGCAAGCGCGCGTTGCGGGCGCCGGCCGACTTCGCCGGCTTGCGCGTCCGAACGTCAGGGCTCGCGCTGCTGGACCAGACGCTGGCGCGGCTGGGCGCAACGACCGCGGCGATGCGCGGCGCCGATGCGAGGGTCGCGGCGCTCGCGGGAAGCCTGGACGCCGAAGAGACGACGACCAGCGCATTCCGCGCTTCGCACGCAGCGGCCTCCGGTTTTTCGCATCTGCAATTGTGGGGAGCGCATGGCGACGCGCTGGTGTTCGCCGTCAACCGCCAGGCGTGGATGTCGTGGAGCACCGCCGACCGGGAACTGGTGCGTCAGGCAGCGCGCGACGCCGCGACTGCGGCGAGAGCGCTGCGCGTGCGACAGGGCGGGGACGCCGCGCTGAGCGAGGCGGCGCGGCAAGGGACGACGGTGACTCGGCTGACCGAGGCCGGCAAGCAAGCGTTCCGCGATGCCACGCGGCCGGTATACGACCAGTGGGCGGCGACGATCGGAGACGACCTGGTGCGCCGGGCGGAAGCGACGATCGCGGCGGCCGCAGCGACGCGGTAGACGGGGCTGCCGTCAATCGATATACCGGCCGAGCCGGACGGCGGTCTCGCCTCGCTTCGGATGCCGCGTCGGCATGATCAACACGCAGTCGTCGTGCGGCGTGGCGATCCTGGTCCCCCCATCGCTCGCGTAAACAGTCCCGGCGCGGGCGATCGTCTGCAGGCCGCGGACCGGTATCGTGAAGCGAAAGTCGTCGCTGGCGATGGTCACCGTGGCGGTAACTTCGACAACCCGCTGCAGCATATCGCGGCTGCCGTCGAGCTCGCGGGCGAGCCACGCCTCCTCGCCCATGCCGAAGTGGCGCAGAAAACGCAGCGTCACCTCGCGGGCGACGGCCGGTGCGCCCGCTTCCCAGTGCTGCCCGCATTCGATCAGCAACGCGCTGCGCGGATCGTCTTCGTCGTCGAAGAACGCGAAATCGCGCAGCCGGCGGCCGGCCGCATGCCCCGCGTCGACAACGATGTGCTCGGGCATTCCCAGCGCGCGCGCCAGTGCGACGCCCTTGCGGCGGCGCCCCGCCATCGCCAGAGGCAGACAAGGCTCGGACATCGAGTGGATATCGAGCAGGAAATCGGCGCGCTCGTACAGCGGCCTCAATTCGCGGGCGCGCCTCAACTCGCTGCTGTCGCGCGGTCCGTCGAGCACCTCGGGTGTCCACAGGCGATTGAAATCCTCGTCGACGCAGCGCGATGCGAACGGCCGGGCGCGGTCGAAGCGAACGTAGGCATCGACGTTCGCGAATACGATCGACAGCGTACCGCGCACCGGACGGATCGCGTCCCGGAGCAGCCGGTCGAGCGCGATGGCGCCGCAGACCTCGTTGCCGTGCGTCAGTGCCTGGATGAGCACATGCGGCCCCGGGCGCGAAGCGTCGAACGTCCATGCGTAGCGTATGCCGCTGTTGCCTGCGGCGTAGCGCCCAAGGTCGGGGAATGCCACCTCGATCGGCGGCAAGGACTGAGGCGGCGTTGCCGGCGGTTCGCCGGCCAGGCTCAGGTCGCGCAAATGCGGTCGGCGAGCCGCTGCATGAACGACTCGCACAGCGCGAGTTGTTCGAGCGAGATCCACTCGTTCGGCTGATGCGCCTGCTCGATGTGTCCGGGGCCGCAGATGACCGCAGCGATGTTGCTGCCCTGGAACAGCGATGCTTCGGTGCCGAACGAAACCTTGCCGAGGTCCTGCGAGCCGCCGCAGGCCCGACCCAGCTCGACAATCTCGCTCGCGCCGTGCGTTTCCAGCCCGGGTGTGGCCGAAAGGGTGCTGAACTCGATGTGGGTGTCCGGCGAGACCGCGTGCATTTCGGGCAGCAAGGTCGCGGCAAAACGGCGGACCTCGGCGAGCAGCGCATCGGGATCGTCGAACGGCAGGTGCCGGAACTCGAAATCGAAGCTGCAATCGCGGGGCACGATGTTGAGCGCGGTTCCACCGCGTATCACGCCGGTGTGGACCGTCGTGTACGGAACGTCGTACGCGGCGTCGAATCCGCCGCGATCGCGGAAGCGGCGTCCCATCTGGGTCAGGAACGTCACGATTTCGCAGGCGACCTGCACCGCATTGACGCCGCGCGGCGTCAGCGATGAGTGCACTTCGTGACCGCGCACGCGGCAGCGGAAGCTCTTCTTGCCCTTGTGCGCGACGATCAGACGCATCCCCGTAGGCTCGCCGACGATGCAGCCCGCGGGCTTGATTCCACGGGCAACGATGTCCTGCAGCAGGCGCCGCACGCCGACGCATCCGACTTCCTCGTCGTACGACAGCGCGAAATGCAGCGGACGGTCGAGGCCGCGGCTTACGAATTGCGGGACGAACGCGAGCCCGATCGCCGAAAAGCTCTTCATGTCGGCGACGCCGCGCCCGTACAGGCGGTCCCCCTTGATCGTCGCGGTGAATGGATCGGAATCCCAGGGCTGGCCATCGACGGGAACGACATCGGTATGGCCGGAAAGGACGATGCCGCCGGTGGTCGCATTCCCGTCACGCGCGGGCAAGGTCGCGAACAGGTTCGCTTTGCGGTGCTCGTCGTCGAACGTCAGCGCTGCGTCGATGCCGTATCCGGCCAGGTATTCGCGCACCCAGTCGATCAGCGCCAGGTTCGATTCACGGCTGGTCGTGTCGAAGCCGATCAACGTCCGGATCAGCGGCATCGCCGTCAGTTGCGGGGTGACGGCTGTCGCGGCGGCGGGGGCATTCATGTTGCGGCTTTCGACGTGAGCAGGGAACAGGATAGAAACCGGGTGGGTCTATGTCAATGCCGATACGCTGATGCGAGGGAATATGGCGCCTGCCGTTTATCCGGATTCGATCAAGCGGGGAAGCTTGCGCCGCCGAGCGCTTCGTTGCTTCGCGCTCGCCGTCGTCGGCGCCGCCGTGCCCGCATGCGCGCAAACGACGCTGCCGATCGACAGGATCAGCCTGCCGCCCGGATTCAAGATCGAAGTGCTGGCGCGACTGGAGAATCCGCGCGAGATGGTGCTCGGATCCGAGGGCACGCTTTTCGCCGGATCGATGCGCGCAGGCAATGTCTACGCGATCAAATTGCAGCCGGGGGCCCCGGCGCGCGTGACGACGGTGGCTTCCGGTCTGGACCGGCCGATCGGCGTCGCCTTTCGCGGCGGCGCACTCTACGTCTCGGCCACCGACCGCGTGCTGCGTTTCGACGATATCGAACACCGGCTGGACTCGCCGCCGCAGCCGGTTCTGGTCAACAAGAACTTTCCGAACAGCGCGGGCCATGGCGGAAAGTTCATCGCCTTCGGGCCCGACGGCAAGCTGTATGTGCCGAGCGGCGCGCCGTGCAATATCTGCGAGCCCGACCCCGACCGATACGCCAACCTGATGCGCATGAACCCGGACGGGACCGCACTCGAGGTGTTCGCGCGGGGCATCCGGAACACCGTCGGCTTCGACTGGGACCCCGATACGCACGACATCTGGTTCACCGACAACGGGCGCGACATGCTGGGCGACGACCTGCCGCCGGACGAGCTCGATCACGCTGCCAGGGCCGGCATGCATTTCGGCTACCCCTACTGCCACGCCGGCACGATCGCGGACCCCGAGTACGGCGGCAAGCATTCCTGCGCGGAATTCACCGCACCCGCGCAAAACCTGGGCCCGCACGTCGCATCCCTCGGCATGCGTTTCTACACCGGGACACAGTTTCCCGCCGATTACCGCAAGCAGATATTCATCGCCGAGCACGGCTCATGGAATCGCAGCCGCAAGATCGGCTACCGCGTCTCGGTCGTGCGGCTCGAACGGGGGAGGGCGGTTTCGTACCAGCCGTTCGCGACCGGCTGGCTAGAGGGACAGCAGGCGTGGGGCCGCCCGGCCGACGTGCTCGTCATGCCGGACGGCTCACTGCTGGTGTCGGATGATTACGCCGGTGCGATCTATCGCATCAGCTATGCGGGACCGCGCTAGCGCCAGCCGTAATGGGCGCGCCAGTACGGGCGGTGATAGACATACGGACGCGCATAGACGACTCGCGGGCCGTACACCACCGGGGGATACACGACCGGGGCGCCATAGTAGGCGACCGGCGGGGCGTAGACGACCGGCGGCGCCGCGTAGACGTACGAGCGCCCGTAATGTCCGTAGTTCGAATATCCGACCGCGAAGCCAGGCACCCCGATCGAAACGGCGAAATTGTCACGGGCTGAAGCGGTGGTCGCGACCGTCGCGCTGCCAATGGCGAGCGCCGCGGCGGCAGCTATCGTTGCGAGGCGAAGTTTCATTTAGCTCTCCTTGATCAGGAAAATCGCGAATGGCGCGACATCCTATTAACGAGGATTAGACGCCGGCGTTGACAGTGAGTTTCTCCGCAGGAACAGTCGGTTACAATCGGTTACGATTGGGCCTGCCCGCCGGCCACTTGCCGCCGGCGATCGAAGGAGTTTTCTTATGCCGCGGATGACGAAGTTCCTGGTGGCCCTGGCTGCCCTGACGGGCGCGCTCGCCGCCGTCCCTGCCGCCGCCGCGGACTTGACGATCGGCATCGGTGCCGACGTGACGGCGATCGATCCGCATTATCACAACGTGACGCCGAACAACAACGTCGCCGCGCACATTTTCGACTATCTCGTGCTGCGCGACGAGCGCCAGAAGCCGATTCCGGGGCTGGCTGAGTCCTGGCACACGATCGATCCGTTGACCTGGGAGTTCAAGCTGCGCAAGGGCGTGAAATTCCACGACGGCGGCGAGTTCACGGCGGCCGACGTCGTCGCATCGATCGAGCGCGTGCCGCTGGTGCCGAACAGTCCGTCGCCGTTCACCGCGTACACCAAGCAGATCAAGGAAATGACGGTCGTCGACCCGTACACGATCCGCTTCCGCACCGCGGCCCCCTATCCGCTGATGCCGACCGACATGACCCAGGTAGCGATCATTTCCGCCAAGGCGGCCAAGGCGAGCACCGAGGACTTCAACAGCGGCAAGGCGGCGATCGGCACCGGGCCCTACAAGCTGGTGCGCTATGCGAAGGGCGATCGCATCGATCTCGCGCGGCACGACGGGTACTGGGGCGGCAAGACACCCTGGGAGAAAGTGACCTTGCGGCTCCTGCCGAACGACGCCTCGCGGGTTGCGGCACTGCTCGCCGGCGACGTGCAGGCGATCGAGTACGTACCGACGTCCGACGTGACGAGAATCCGCGCCGACAAGCGCCTGAACGTGTACAAGATCATCGCCGACCGCCTGATCTATCTGCACATGGACAGCGATCGCGACGTCTCTCCATTCGTCACCGACAAGGATGGCAAGCCGCTGGCGAAGAATCCGCTGAAAGACGCCCGCGTGCGCAAGGCGATCTCCAAGGCGATCAACCGCAACGCGATCGTCGACAAGGTGATGGAGGGCGAGGCGGTGGCGGCGGGTCAGCTCCTTGCCGACGGCATGTTCGGCACGACCAGGAACCTCAAGGTCGAGCCCTACGATCCCGCCGGCGCGAAAAAACTGCTGTCCGAGGCCGGCTACCCCGATGGCTTCGGCATAACGATCCATGCGCCGAACAATCGCTATGTCAACGATGCCAAGATCGCGCAGGCGGTCGCGCAGATGCTGACCCGCGTCGGCATTGCGACCAAGGTCGAGGCGATGCCGTCGGCCACTTACTTTCCGCAGGCGACCGATCTCAAGTTCAGCCTGATGCTGGTCGGCTGGAGCTCGGGCACGGGCGAGGCGTCTAGCCCGCTGAAGGCACTGTTGGCGACCTACAACCGCGACAAGGGCTTCGGCACGGCGAACCGGGGCCGGTACTCGAATCCGAGGGTCGACGCGCTGCTCGAGCAGGCGCTGGCGACCGTCGACGATCCGAAGCGCGAGGCGCTGCTGCAGCGCGCGACCGAGATCGCGATCGACGATACCGGCATTGTCCCGCTGCACTTCCAGGTCAACCTCTGGGCCACGCGCAACGGCATCACTTACGCTCCGCGCACCGACGAAAATACGCTGGCGCACAAGTTCCGTCCGGCGAAATGAGCCGCGTGAAAATCTCGATCATCGTGCCGCTGTTCGACCGGCGGAATGCCGGCTGGAGGGCGCTGGAGTCGGCGCTGGCCCAGAGCTATCCACGCGATCGCTACGAAGTGGTCGCGGTGACGACTCGCGACGACGCCGCGATGCGCGACCCCGCTGCCGGCGCGCTGCTGGCGCGTTGCGATGCCGTCGCGCGCACCGACCTCGATCCCGCCGCGACCGCCAGCGAGGTGGAGCTGTACCGGGCCGGTCACCGGCGCTGCACCGGCGATCTGGTATTTTTCTGCGAGGGTCACACGGTGCTGCGCGAAGACTGCTGCTCGCTGATCGACGAGCATTTCGCGCGCAATCCCGAGTGCGACATCGCCTGGGCGCCGCGCCTCAATCACGCCATGTCTCCGCTCGGCCGCCTGGTCGCGATGCACAACGATAGTCATCAGCAGCGCGCGCTGGCGGCCGGCGTTTTTTCGCTGGGCGCGAACAGCGTCATCCGCCGGCGCACGCTCGATGCGCTCGGCGGGCTCGAGGCGCGCTATCTGCGATTCAGCGAGACGGCGCTGTTTCATCGCGCGCTGCAGCGCCGCGCCGTCATCGGTCGGATTCGGACGCCGCTCGCCACGCACTACAACGACATGGACAAAGGGCTTTGGCTCCGGCTGGTGCAGGACAGCGGGTCCGGACGCTACGCCTACTACGAGGATCTGCTGGCCCGGGGGAAGGACGAAGGCGCGCGGATCAGGCACCCGGTCTATGTGCATGCCAGACGGCCGGCGATCGCCGCGTTGCTCGCTCCGCTTCTGCGCGCATCGGGTGCGATTCTGCTTGGCGCGGCGGTCGGTGCGCAGCGGCTCGAGCGGCGGATCGCCTATCGCTGCTATGTTCTGGCGCTCGGATGCACCGACCTGGCCGGCTACAGCCGGGCCTGCGCACAGCAGGCGTCGCGACGTCGCGCGCGGCGGCACGCGGCGAGCTTCGGCAGCGCAGGCGCTGGCGCGCCGGCCGATGCGTCAACCGCCGGTGGTGAGCAGTCGCTCGATCCCGTTGACGATCTGCCCGGCGTTGGCCGCGCCAATCCGCTTGGTCAGCGCCTGCGCGAAGTCAGGCAGAAAGTCGCGTAGATCACGCAGATTTTCCGCGCGCTGCAGCCGCATCATCATCAGGTAGCCGCGGAAGCCGAGGTGGTTGTTGATCGCATCGCTGATGCGCTGTTGCGCGGTGATGAAGCGCTGCACTTCGTCCTCGCTGCGCGGTGCGGCCTCGGCTTCGCCCGCGGCCGACGAAGGCGCGCTGAATCGCTTGGCGATCAGGCCGACGCGCTCCAGCGTGGCGAGCGCCGCGGCGTCGGCGCGCACGGCGCGTGCGCGCTCGAGAACTTCGGCGACGGTGCGGTTACCATCGATCATGATCAAAAGACTGCGCAGCGCGATCGGCAGATTGTGCGTCCGCTCCTTGAGCTCACGCACGCCTTCCTCGGTCTTGGCGTAGATTTCATCCGGATTCATCGTTTGAGCTCCGCTGGGGGTCTCGCCGCGATCTCCAAACAGCGGAGATTATAGACGAGACAGGCGTTCACGCGCCGCCGCGCAGCGAGTTGCACCGTACAAGCTGCGTAGTGCCGCCTCTTCGTTTGTGGAATAATCGAATCCGGTAGGCCGTGCTTCGCGATGCTCGATCCAACCCTGCTCTCCGCGCTTGGCGACATACTTCCGCCGTCGGCGATCGTCGCTTCGGCCGAGGCGACGCGGGCCTATGAGTGCGACGGGCTGACGCTGTTCCGCGAACAGCCGCTGGCGGTGCTGCTCCCGGAAAACGAGGCGCAGGTGGTCGGCATCCTCCGACTGTGTCACGCCGCACGTCTGCCGGTGGTCGCGCGCGGCGCGGGAACCGGACTGTCCGGCGGCGCGACGCCGCATCGCAAGGGGATCGTCCTTTCGCTCGCGAAATTCAAGCGCATTCTGTCGATCGATCCGCTCTCCTGCAGCGCCGTCGTCCAGCCCGGTGTGCGCAATCTGGCGATATCGGAGGCGGCCGCCGTCCATCGGCTGTACTACGCGCCTGATCCATCGTCGCAGATTGCCTGCACGATCGGCGGCAACGTCGCCGAAAACTCCGGCGGCGTGCACTGCCTGAAGTACGGACTCACCGTGCACAATGTCCGACGCGTGCGCGCGGTGCTGATCGACGGCGACGTGGTCGAGTTCGGCGGTGAAGCGCTCGACGCCGCCGGCTACGACCTGCTCGCGCTGATCACGGGCTCGGAAGGCCTGCTGGCGGTCATCACCGAGGTCACCGTCAAGTTGACGCCGATGCCGCAGCAGGCGACCTGCGTGCTGGCCAGTTTCGATGACCTGGAAAAGGCGGGCGACGCGGTCGCGGCGATCATCGGGGCGGGCATCATACCCGCCGGGCTCGAGATGATGGACCAGCTCACGATCGCGGCGGTCGAGCCTTTCGTCCACGCCGGCTATCCGGTCGATGCGGCGGCGATATTGCTATGCGAATCCGACGGGACGACCGACGAGGTTGCCGACGAGATCGCGCGGGTGCGCGAGTTGCTCGAAGCGAGCGGTGCGACGACGATCGTGGTATCGCAAAGCGAAACGCAGCGCCTGAAGTTCTGGTCGGGGCGCAAGGCGGCGTTTCCGGCCGCGGGCCGCGTCTCACCGGACTACTACTGCATCGACGGCACGATACCCCGGCGTTCGCTGGCGCCGGTGCTCAAGCGCATCGAAGCGCTGTCGCGCGAGTTCGGATTGCGTTGCATGAACGTTTTTCACGCTGGCGACGGCAATCTGCATCCGTTGATCCTTTACGACGCCAACGTGCCCGACGAAGTGGCCAGAACCGAGGCATTCGGCGCCAGGATTCTCGAGCTTTGCATCGAGGTCGGTGGTACGATCACCGGGGAGCACGGCGTCGGCCTCGAAAAGATCGACCAGATGTGCACGCAATTCGCAGCGCCCGAGCTCGAGCGCTTTCATGCGATCAAGCGCGCTTTCGACGCCGAAGGCTTGCTCAATCCAGGCAAGGCCGTGCCGCTGCTGCATCGCTGCGCCGAGATGGGCAGGATGCACGTCCACGGCGGCCGGCTGCCGCACCCGGACCTGCCCCGTTTTTAGCGCCTGTGAACGAAACGCTCGGCTGAGAAACGCGAGAGCACCAGCATGCAGATGAAGACCATCGTACGGCCCGCTCCCGACGTCGTTGCGCGCCTGGTCGCCCAGATGCGCGGCGACTACGGCGAACGCGCGGTGACCACGCAGGCGGTGCGCGAGCACCATAGCCATGGCGAGGGTCTGGCCGATGCCGCGCTGCCCGACGTCGTCGTCTTCCCGCGCACCAACGATGAGGTTGCGGCCATCGTCCGCCTCTGTCATCTGTCGCGGGTGCCGGTAATCGCGTTCGGCGTCGGCACCTCGCTCGAGGGCCACGTCGCGGCGCTGTATGGCGGCGTATGCGTCGACCTGTCGCAGATGAATCGCGTGCTGGAAATCAACGCCGAGGATCTCGATTGCCGCGTCCAGGCAGGCGTTACGCGCGAGCAGCTCAACGCCGAGCTCAAGGGCAGCGGTCTTTTCTTCCCGATCGATCCCGGCGCCAACGCCACGATAGGCGGCATGGCATCGACCCGCGCTTCCGGAACCAACGCCGTGCGCTACGGCACGATGCGCGAGAACGTCATGGGGCTCACTGTCGTCACCGCCGACGGCCGCGTGATCACCACCGGCGGCCGGGCGCGCAAGTCGAGCGCCGGCTACGATCTGACCCGCCTTTTCGTCGGCGCCGAAGGTACGCTCGGGGTGATCACCGAGATCCAGCTGCGCCTTTACGGCGTCCCCGAGGCGATAGCGGCGGCGGTGTGCCAATACCCGGACCTGGCCGGCGCCGTCAACACGGTGATCGCGGCGATGCAGACCGGCATTCCGGTGGCCCGGATCGAGCTGCTCGACGACGTGCAGATGGACGCTTGCATACGCTATTCGAAGCTCGACGGCTACAAGCCGTTGCCCACGCTGTTCTTCGAGTTCCACGGCAGTGACGCGAGCGTGCGCGAGCAATCGGCGACGATGCGGGCGATCAGCGACGAATTCGGCGGCAGCGAGTTCCAGTGGGCGACGCTGGCCGAGGATCGAACGCGGTTGTGGAAAGCGCGGCACGCCGCGTATTACGCGACGCTTGCGCTGAAGCCCGGAATGACCGCCATCGCGACCGACGCGTGCGTGCCCATTTCCCGCTTGGCCGAATGCATATTGGAGACCAAGGCCGACATCGACAAAAGCGGGCTGACCGTCACGATCGTCGGCCACGTCGGCGACGGCAATTTCCATCTGGTCGTGCTCTACGAGCCGGGCGACGCCGGCCAGCGCGAGCGCGCCGATGCGCTGGCGCGAGCGGTCAGCATGCGTGCGATCGCGATGGGCGGCACCTGCACCGGCGAGCACGGGATCGGCTGGCACAAGCTCGACCTCTTGGCGCAGGAGCACGGCGAGGCGGTCGGCCTGATGCGGTCGATCAAGCAGGCGCTCGATCCGCAAGGAATCATGAACCCGGGCAAGACGGTCCCGTTTTGACGGTGCTTCGGACGCCTGGCGAGCGCTGATCCGCAAACCGCGGCGAGAACTCACATGTATACGCTCTACTTCGGCAACAAGAATTATTCGTCGTGGTCGCTGCGCGCCTGGGTCTTGCTGAAGGCCTTCGGCATTCCGTTCGAGGAGCAGCGGATCACGCTCTACGAGCCCGATTCCCCCGAACGGATCCGTGTTCATTCGCCTTCGGGCAAGGTGCCGTGCCTGCGCGACGGCAGCACGATCGTCTGGGACTCGCTGTCGATCGCCGAGTACCTCGCCGAGCGGCATCCGGGCATGTGGCCCGCCGACGCCGCCGCGCGCGCCTGGGCGCGCTCGGCGACCGCCGAGATGCATTCGGGCTTTAGCGAGCTGCGCAACGAATTCGGCATGAACCTGCGCCTGCGGCAGAAGCGAAAACCTTCGCCGGCGGTCGCCAGCGACATTGCGCGCATCGCCGCGCTGTGGCGCGAAGGGCGCGAGCGCTTCGGCCGCGGCGGCGATTTCCTGTGCGGCGCGTTCGGCATCGTCGACGCCTTCTATTGTCCGGTGGCATTTCGCTTCGACCGTTATGGCGTTGCGCTGGACGGCGCAGCGGCGGCCTACCATCGCGCGCTGCTCGATCTGCCGGCGATGCGGGAATGGGCCGCCGACGCGGCACGCGAGACCGAGCATGTTCCGATGCTCGACACCACGATGGCGCAGGCGCAACAGCAATGACCCGGCCGCGCTGCGGATGAGCGATCTCCTGGCCGCCTGGCGGGATCGCGTGTGCGCAGCGACGGCGGCAGCGACGCCGCTGCGTATCGTCGGCGGCGGCAGCAAGGATTTCTACGGACAGCGCCTGGCCGGGGAGGTCTTCGATGTTTCCGGCCACGCCGGCATCGTCGATTACGATCCGACCGAGCTGGTGATCACCGCCCGTTGTGGCACGCGATTGTTCGACGTCGAGCAGGCGATGGCGCAGGCGGGGCAGATGCTCGCGTTCGAGCCGCCGCATTTCGGACCCAAGGCCACGATCGGCGGCTCGGTCGCCGCGGGCCTCTCCGGACCGCGCCGTCCGTACGCGGGCGCCGTGCGCGATCTGGTGCTGGGCATACGGCTGCTCGACGGACGCGGTAACGAGCTGGCGTTCGGCGGGCGGGTGATGAAAAACGTCGCCGGCTTCGATGTGTCGCGGCTGATTGCCGGATCGCTGGGGACGCTGGGCGTCATCCTCGAGGTGTCGTTGAAGTGTCTGCCGCTGCCGCGCACCGAGACGACGCGGGCTTTCGAGCTGCCCGCCGACGAGGCGCTGCGCCGGCTCAACGCCTGGAGCGCGACACCGCTGCCCTTGTCGGCAAGTTGCTGGCACGCGGGGCGCCTCAACGTACGCTTGTCCGGCGCCGAGAGCGCGGTGGCCGCCGCGGCACGGCAACTGGGCGGCGAGCGGGTCGACGACGCCGCCGGCTACTGGGCCGCCGTGCGCGACCAGACGCACGACTTCTTCGCGCCCTTTCGCCAGACGAATGATGGCGACGCTGCGGCGCCGGGCGGGCCGGCGCTGTGGCGGCTGTCGGTCCGCGCGACCGCGCCGCCGACGACGTTCGGCGGCGCGACGATGATCGAATGGGGCGGCGCGCTGCGCTGGCTTGCCGCGCGCGAAGAAGGCGACACCGAGGAGGCGCGCGCCTGGGCCGCGGCGCACGGAGGCCATGCGACGCTGTTTCGTGCGTCCGACAAGTCCGCCGGCGTGTTCCAGCCGCTGTCTCCCCCGCTGCTTGCGTTGCATCAGCGTGTGAAAGCGGCGCTCGATCCGGCGGGCATTTTCAATCCGGGCCGGATGTACGCGGAGCTCTGACGGGATGGAAACGCATCTGGCCGACTTCATCCGCGACACCCCCGACGGACGCGATGCCGAATCGATCTTGCGCGCCTGCGTGCATTGCGGCTTCTGCACGGCGACCTGCCCGACCTATCAACTGTTGGGCGATGAGCTCGACGGGCCGCGGGGACGCATCTACCTGATCAAGCAGATGCTCGAAGGCGACGCGGTCACCGCGACCACCGCGCTGCACCTGGACCGCTGTCTGGGCTGCCGCAGTTGCGAAACGACCTGTCCGTCGGGTGTTCGCTTCGGTCGCCTGCTCGATATCGGGCACCGTGTCGCCGAGCAAAAAATCGAGCGTCCGGCCGGCGAGCGAATGAAGCGCTGGCTGCTGCGCCAGGGACTGACGCGGCGCTGGTTGTTCACGCTGGCGCTCGCCGCCGGACGCATCGCGCGGCCGTTGCTGCCGGGTGCGCTCGCGGCCCGGGTCCCGGCGTCGCGGCCCGCCAAACGCTGGCCCGAGGCGCGCCACAGCCGACGGATGCTGCTGCTCGCCGGCTGCGTGCAGCCGGCGCTGGCACCCGGTATCGATGCGGCGCTCGCCCGCGCGCTCGACCGGGTCGACATCACGCTGGTCCGGGCTTCGGGTTCCGGCTGCTGCGGCGCATTGAGCGATCATCTGGGCGCGCACGACGAGGCGCTCGATTACGCACGGGCCAACATCGACGCCTGGTGGCCGCATGTCGAGCAGGGCATCGAGGCGATTGTCGTCAGCGCCAGCGGATGCGGTGTCGTCGTCAAGGCCTATGGTCATCTGCTGCGCGACGATCCCGCGTATGCCGACAAGGCGCAGAGGATCGCAGCGCTGACGCGGGATTCGGTCGAAGTGATCGCCGCCGAGTGGAAGCGCTTCGCGCCGCAAGTGGCGATGGATCACGGGCCGCAGCGCGTGGCGTTCCATTCGCCGTGCACGCTGCGGCATGGTCAGCGCCTGGTCGGCGATGTCGAGGAAATCCTCGAGGCCATAGGACTGGAGTTGACGCCGGTCGCCGATCCGCATCTTTGCTGCGGTTCGGCGGGCACCTATTCGATCCTGCAACCCGAGCTCGCGGCCGAGCTCAAGGTCAACAAGCTGGCCGCGTTGGAAGCGGGCGCGCCGGATGTCATCGCAACGGCCAACATCGGCTGTCTGATCCATCTCGCCAGCGCCGCGACCGTTCCGGTGCAGCACTGGGTGGAGATTTTCGAAGCGCGGCTGCGCGATCGGCCGCGATCGTGAGCGACGCAGCGCCGGCGCGGCGCGCCGACTACCGTCATTTCCTGGCGATTCCGACACGCTGGATCGACAACGACGTCTATGGCCACATCAATAATGTCGTCTATTACGCGTACTTCGATACGGTGGTCAACGAACATCTGATCCGTGCGGGCGGTCTCGATATCCGCCACGGTCCGGCGATCGGCCTGGTGGTCGAGACGTTCTGCCGCTTCCATCGGCCGCTGTCTTTTCCGGCGATCGTCGATGCCGGCTTGCGCGTGGCCAGCCTCGGCACGACATCGGTGCGCTACGAGGTCGGGCTATTCGCTGCCGGCGACGAAGACGCGACGGCGACCGGACATTTCGTCCATGTGTGGGTCGATCGCGCCAGCAGGCGGCCCACGCCCGTACCCGCCACCGTGCGGGCCGCGCTCGCGCCGCTGCTATCAGGGCCCTGAAGGCGGCCGGGCGTACAATCGCCGCCGGATGGTTATCGTTCCGGCACCGCCCTTGAACCCTGCACGGCTCGCCCCATCGGCGACCCGACGCCCCTGTCATTGCCGGGCATGCGGTGGGCAACCATGACTGCCGCCACGCGCCGCTACGCGCTGATTGCCGCCGCCGGCGCCAGTGTCCGCTTCGGCGGCGGGCTTCCGAAGCAATACGCGCCGATCGGGGGCGTCCCGCTGCTCGCGCATACGATCGCGGCGCTGAATCACTCGATCGTGCTCGAGGCGATCTTTGTCGTGCTGGCCCCCGGCGACAAGCACTACGCGGAGTCGATCGGATCGGTAGCCGGCGTCTTCCCCGTGTACGAGGGGGGCGTGACGCGCGGCGAATCGGTCAGGAACGGGCTGGCCGCGGTGGGCAAGCGGGCCGGGGCCGAGGACTGGGTGCTGGTGCACGACGCGGTGCGCCCGTGCATCGACGTGACGACGCTGAACCGGCTGCTGCATGAGCTCGAGGACGAGCCGGTGGGCGGGCTTCTCGCGGTGCCGCTGTGCGATATCCTCAAGCGCGCCGAAGTCGGCGCCGGACTGCGAGCCGCGTCGACCGAGTCGCGGGACGGGCTGTGGTGCGCGCAGGCGCCGCAGATGTTCCGCTACGCGATCCTCAACCACGCGCTGCGCCGCGCGGACGTCGCGCAGCTGCTCGACGAGGCGCAGGCGGTCGAGGCGCTGGGTGTCAAGCCGCGCCTGGTCCAGGGCAGCCCCGCCAACATCAAGATCACCTATCCGGAAGATATCGCGGTGGCCGAGGCGATACTCGCCGCCCGCACAAGGACAGTCTGATCATCACCCCGGTCCGCGTCGGAACGGGCTTCGACGCCCAGCGAACGTCCCGGTTGCACCGGGCATCGCCGCGATGGTCTCGCGCGTCCTGTTCGCGCCGAGCTAGTGCACTAGAGACCGGCGCCGGCCGGCATCGTCACGCGCGCGAGCGTCCCGCCGCCTTCGCGGGCGAGCACGTCGAAGCGAGCGCCGTGCAGCCGCGCGATGCGCTCGACGATCGCGAGGCCCAGCCCGGCCCCGGCGGCGCCGCTGCGCGACGGATCGCCGCGGGTGAAAGGACGCTTCAGGCGATCGACCTGTTCCGGCGGAATGCCCGGACCGCGATCGCCGACTTCGATCACGACCGATGCACCCTCGCTGCGCGCGGACACCTCGACCGGGGTGCCGCCATAACGCAGCGCGTTGTCGATCAGATTGGACAGCAGGCGCGACATCGCCGTAGCTCGCATCGGCAGCGCCGGGATCTCGCCGGCGCTGTAATGGACGTCGCTGCCGGCGCGGCGGTAGCGTTCGAGCAGAGGCGCGACGATTTCGTCCAGCGGGCGCAGCTCCAGCGCGACGTCGCGATCGTCGCGGCCGAAGTCGAGAAACTGGCCGATGATCTTGTCCATTTCCTCGATGTCGGCGGCCATGCCTTCGCGCATCTCCGCGTCATGCGTGCCGACCTCGAGGCCGAGGCGCAGCCGCGCCAGAGGCGTCCGCAGATCGTGCGAGACGCCGGCCAGGAGCAGCGCGCGGTCCTGCTCGGCCTGGCGCAGATTGGCCAGCATCTGGTTGAAGCCGCGGTTCAGGTTGACGATTTCCGAGGGCCCCTTTTCCGGCAGAGGCGGCTGTGCCTTGCCCGCGCCGACGTTGGCCACGGCGTTGTTCAACTGGCGCAGCGGCCGGGACAGGTAACGCGCGAAGGCGTAGGCGCTGGCGAGCAGAACGATCAGCGCGATCAGGCTCCATTCGAGCGCGCGCGACTGGGCCGCTTCGGACGGCCGCGGCCAATGGAAGCCGGCCCAGTAGGCGTGATCGCCGGCCTGCATCTTGATCCACAGCAATTGCTGGCGCGGCTGCAGGCGGATTTCGGTCTGCGGGCCGAGCTCGGTCTTGAGGCGCTCCCCGAGCTCGACCAGCTGCGGATTTTGCGGCGTTACGCCCCGGAACTCGCGTGCGTCGTCGCTGACGATGCGCGCGCCGTACTCTTCGCCGAGCCGGGCCAAGGTCTGGCTGCGCTCATGCAGCTCGGTCGCCGCCAGCGCCGCGCGCAGCGCCTGCAACTGCACGACTTTGGTGTCGCTGAACTGGCGGGCGACGAGCGTGGCGCGGTCCTGCCGGTACAGGAATATCGCCGTCGCCTGGCTCACCGCGACGACCATCAGCAGCAGCAGGGCCAGGCGTCCGAACAGCGAACGCGGCCACAACGTCACGGCCCGGCTCCCGTGTCGGCGGGGCTGTTGCTGGGGACTTCGTCCGGCACGAAGACATAGCCAAAGCCCCAGACGGTCTGCAGATAGCGTGGCGTCGTCGGGTCCGGCTCGATCAGCTTGCGCAGCCGGGAGACCTGGACATCGATCGCGCGATCGAAGACGTCGTGATCGCGCCCCCGCGCCAGCAGCATCAGCTTTTCGCGCGCCAGCGGCTGCCGTGCATGCGTGACAAAGACCTTGAGCAGGCCGAACTCGCCGGTGGTCATCGGCAATGGCGTGCCGTTGCGGGTCAGTGTTCGCGTCGTCAGGTCGAGGACATAGGGCCCGAATTCGATCCGGCCTTCGCCGACCGGCGCGCCGGGCGCCAGGCGTTCGATCTGGCGGCGCAGCACCGCGTGGATGCGCGCCACGAGCTCGCGCGGGTTGAATGGCTTCGGCAGGTAGTCATCGGCGCCCATTTCAAGGCCGACGATGCGGTCGATGTCCTCGCCCTTGGCCGTCAGCATGATGATGGGCACGGTTTCGCCCGAGCCGCGCAGCCGGCGGCAGACGGCGAGCCCATCTTCCCCGGGCAGCATCAGATCGAGCACCAGCAAATGCGGCGGATCGCGCTGCAGCTTCTTGTCGAGGTCCCGGGAGTCGGGCAGCGCCTGGACCTGGAATCCCTGCTCGGTCAGATAGCGCACCAGCAGCTCGCGCAGGCGGGGATCGTCGTCGACGACCAGAATTTTCGGCGTAGGCTGTTTCATCGCTCGATTATCGCGGGCGCGCGCCGCGCGGCGCCTGTCACTTGTCACGAATTGTAACGCCGGGCCTCTAGGGCAACGAATGGTTACACTCGAGACCGGCATCCCGGACGCGCGCAGGAACGAAAGGTTACAAATCGCCTGTCCTCTGCAATGCTTGGCTTACAGGCGGCGCCTAGAGTCGGCGTCGTTCGCAACCCGACATCGGGCAAAGCGAAAACAACCCCGAGGAGATCGCATCATGAAACGCACGCTGATTGCCACGCTTGCCGCCGCCGCGCTTTGCGGGCTCGCCGCGACGTCGTGGGCAGCCGGCCCGCATCGGAGTCACGGTACCGATCCGCTGGCGGTAATCGCCACCCTGCAAGCGCAACTCAAGCTCAATACGTCGCAACAATTGCAGTTCAACAACGCGCTGGCCCAGAGCAAGGCCGCGCACGATGCGATGAGGAGCGGTTTCGGCCAGCTCAAGGCCGCCACCCAGGCCGAGCTCGCCAAGAGCGCGCCCGACCTGGCGTCGCTGGCGGCGCTATCCGATCAGGTTCAGCAGCAGAACAGCGGCGTGCGCAAGCAGGCGCGCGCGGCCTGGCTGGCGTTGTACGACACGATGTCCCCCGAGCAGAAGCTGGTCGTGCGCGATGCCATCAACGCCCGCATCGCTCAGGCCGAAGAGTTCCGCGCGCAGATGCGCGCCGCGCGCGGCGCGCAGTAGGGCTTGCGGTCGCGGCGCCGATATGCGGCGTCCTGCGGCGACGGACGGCAATCGCGCCGGCTGGCGGCGGACGATAATGCTAACGTCATAGTGGTGGTGGCGCCGCACAAAGTGCGCCGCCGTTCGCAGACCGGGTCCACTCCTCCCCCAGGATCCGAACAGGGTCTACGAACTCGGTCTGTCCTCGTGCGCCTCCTTCGCGGGGCGCTCTTTTTTGGTGTTGGC